>QMCD01001969.1_pt1 | contig 11893 bp, 3 predicted proteins | sample 1821841 | NCBI WGS metagenome assembly QMCD01 (sample SAMN01991225, study PRJNA193472) | Termite gut metagenome, whole genome shotgun sequencing project. | isolation source: worker | host: Macrotermes natalensis | reverse complement strand
CCGGCTGCGGATACAGGGAAATCTGTATGTTGATTGAGTATTTCTGCAGCATGGCAAAAAACTCGTTGGGCATCTTTTCAAGCAAAACCGCTCTGCAAAACGCGATTTTTAATGGTTTTACGACGGCAAATCCAGTCAGTTGCATTATTCTCATACTTTCACCCCTGGCAAAATGTAGCCTCTTTGTAGCTACAAGTCAATGACCGTTCTTTGTTACATAAAATCAATTACGAAAAATCTGATTTTTATTGGACAGAGTTTTCATTTAGAGAAAGTGTAGTTCTGTTAAAATCGTATGAAGATTATTGCACAAAAAAAGCCGAGAAAGGTTCGATGTGGGGAATAAATACAGAAAGATTTGTTCTAACAAAAGAATTTGATAAAGATTTAGACATTTTTTGCTTTTCTCCATTAGATGGAGTAAGAGGCTTTTTTATTTCAGAACGCTTAAAAAATGCTATTGAAGAAAATAAAATAACAGGCATTGAGATAAAAGAAGCAGCAATAAGTTGGTAATGTTCCAAATCGAAATTCAGAGTATTGAACATAAAAACAGTCTTAATATCTTGAAAATATGGCAGCAAGTAGTTATTTTTACGACGTTTTGCAAAAAAGCAGCATTTGAGGAACAGTGATTTTTTTATCAGTTAATATTATACATTTTAACAGGGAAAGTATTCGTCGAGTCCTTTCGCGTCTAATCATTATCCTTTTTTTATTTTTTAGTTCACCACTATTGCACGCTGGTACGGAAGTTTACAAGAGCAGTTTAACGGGTACAGGTATTGTTGCCAACACGACCCTGTCAGTTGCAGATTTGAATTACGATGTCTCCAACCTGTCCTCCAATACTGGCATTCGCGAGCAGCGCGTAAGGAACACCGTAACCTTGTGGATAGACCACAGCACCCCCGGAGTTGTGGGCAACATATCCTCCACTGTCAAGTTTACGGTTCAGTACACCGACGAGTTCGGTGAGGAAAAAACCATCCCCGATCTGGTTCTGTCCGTGGGTAATCAGTCGATCGGAAACGATCCCTATACCGACCGCCGGAGTTATCATTTTGAAGGGGGACATCTGGTCAATATATTGATAACCGAAGTTACGGGCGTTCATTCCTCCCTGAAATTAGACAACGTGATGCAGGTTGATCGCCTGTACCATTTCAGTTATACGGCGCCTGTACTTCACAGTTTGCCTGCATTTCCGGATGAGCTTGGCGAATATACCGTCAGCTGGGACGGAGTTCCCGGCGCGGAGGAGTACCAGCTAGAATGGCTGCACGTAAACAGCTATAATGGATTAGAGCTGCCATACGATTTTTCATCGAATGCCACACGAATAACGACCAGAGGAACGGAGTATAAAGTGAGCTCCCTGTTTGAAAAGGGCTATGTCCTTTTCCGAGTTCGCGCCCTGACGTATGAATCCCTTGATAGGCGATACGCCCTGACCGGCAAGTGGTCGTGCGAAGCGTCAAACGAATGTTCGGGTGTCAACGCCTCCGGTTACAGTAAAAAAATAACCATTGAAGATGAAATGCTTCATACTGGCGACCGTCTTAACTGGCAATACATCAGCAACTATGCCGAGGACGGCAAAAAGAAAGAGGTTGTCACCTATTACGACGGCACGATGCGCTCGCACCAGGCAGTCACCCGTCTGAATACCGATAACAACATCATCGTAGGGGAAACTTACTACGACCGCCAGGGTCGTGCAGCGGTGCAGTCATTGCCTGTTCCTGTGGTTGATCCGGAAGAGGAGAAGTCGTTACGTTTTTACCGCGATTTCAATAAAAATGCGCAGGGAAGCGCTTACAGCCGGATTAATTTTGACAAAGGCGAAGTGCCCTGTGAACTTTCGGCCGAAGAAATGTTGAACACAAGCGGCGCCTCTATGTATTATTCAGATAGAAATCCCGACCGGGCAGGTATCAATCAATATCTGCCCGATTCGGAAGGCTACCCGTTCAGCCAGATGGAATACACAGCCGACAATACGGGTCGCATCAAGCGGCAGGGAGGGGTAGGAGCAGACTATCAATTAGGCTCCCATCATGAGACGCGCTACCTGTACTCCACCCCTAACCAGGACGAGCTGAACAGCCTTTTCGGCGGCGAAGCCGGGTACAGCTCACACTACAAGAAAAATACGGTTATAGATGCCAACGGCCAGCTGTCCATCTCCTATATGGATATGTACGGCCGTGTTGTAGCTACCGCCCTGACTGGGACACCCGCTACCGGTCTGTCCGGTCTTTCTTCTTTCGAGACGGCCCAGGATACGGTGATCAATATCCTGAACAACCGCCCGGCTGCAGCAGGCAACTTCTTTATCCGTAATACCTATTTCCACACCGTAACCACCGCCGCACCGCAGACCTTCGAGTATCTCCTTGGCGATATCCGCTTTGACTTGGAAGGGAATTTATCTACCGGTATCTGCCTTGACTGCATGTATGACCTTACGATCGACATTGTTGACGAGTGCGGCATCCGTCCGCAACTGGAAGGCAACGAGCAGCTGCCGGTTACGCGAACCGCCGGCGCGCTTGGCTATGTATGCGGCAGCAGTGAATCAAACGGGAAGCTTAATTTCAGCTTTACGACCAGGGATAATCTTGAAATCGGCACGTATGCCATCTCGCGCACGCTGAGCGTCAATAAAGGTGCTCTGGAAGCGAATACCACCCGCTATGTGGACAGTATATCAGGCATTCCCAAGCTGAAAGAGCTGGTAGAAGCGGAAAAAGCCAAAGCCGATCTGGATGGCTGCCGCGAACCCGACTGCGAGGAAAAGTGTTTATTAAGCCTTGGCGCAAACCCATCTTACGAGGATTTTATGCGCTGCAAGGTTGATTGCGAATACTTCAGCGAGTGCACCACTCTTGAGGATCTATTAGCCTCCGATTTTATGCCCGGCATCAAGATGGAAGGGAGCGATCGGTTTGAGAAATCCGAAGACGCCGGCAAACCCGAACAGGAGCAGGAAGAGCAGGTCATGGGCGGCCAATATGCCCTTTATGCGGTCAATGACGGCATCTATTCAGCCGGGGATGAATTCTCGGTTTTTTATACCAACCTGGACGATCTTTATAACCGGTGGGGCGAACCGTTTATCGACGAATCTGTCACCCCGAATCCGACCCAGAGCGATAAAATAAGGGTTCTGGTCGAAAATTTCCGTCCTGAGTGGTCCAAAGAGCTGGTTTCCTACCATCCTGAAAAATGCCGCCTGGACGCTTGCAAAGCCAGTGAAGCCAGTGGCAGCCTGAAATATGACTACCTGATGAGCATTACCGAGACGTATGAGGAAGCCTACCGGCTTGGACTTCTCAACCCGCTTGGTATGACATCGAATGAAACGGGAATCGGCTTCCCTGAAAATCAACCCAGAGACCCGTTCTTTCAGTCAGGCGGCCCAGGAGCTGCCTCCCTCGACCAGATGAAATACGACCTGCGGAATGATATCATTCATGGCAACGACCAGATCGGCGACCAGCATCTTTCTATATGGCGCAAAGCGGTCTTGCTGTCTGGTGTCTGTAAATCATTTGAAGGTCAGCCGGTAACCCCTGCAACCGTTTCTTCGTGCCTGGATTTAATGAATAACTATGTACTGGCTCCGCTGGACAGTCCCCAAATGGATATCTGTTCTCGCGACCGCGTCTGGACTTTTTTCCGGGCGCTTTACCGAGCAAAAAAGGAACAGGTAAAAATGAGCCTTCCTGCACCGGATGGTTGTAGCCCTGTTGATTCGAGAAAGCGAAAGCGATTCCCTGAAAATGACGACCTTTTCAGTGAGGACGAGCTGGATGTCATCAGCACTAACGGCAGCGACATGTCTAAAATAGAAGCGCTGATGGACAATGCCGAATCGGACATGCAGTCCATGTGCGAGCTTCAGGCAAAGGCGCAGATAGACAACATCATGGAAGAGCTATCCCAGTGTAAGGTAAACGTTTCCTCCGGTCTTGTTGTCTGGGATTCTACCAGCACAGCCTATAAACAGGTGCAAAAAGCCTTCATCGACATCATGGTCTATACGTGCGATATGACCAGCATCTTCGGCTCGAGTGATATACCGGAAGAGCTGATCGCCGGCAAGCCCGACTCCATCGAGTATGTCAGCTTCGATGCAGCGCTCAAAGGCATACTTGGCGAGCAGCATATCAATCTGGACTGCAACGCCGACCTGGTCTCCTTTCCGGGAAAAAGCGGACGCGAGTACCCCGACCTGGTTGCCTATAAGCTCCTTGACTCCTGCGGATGCGCGCGGCTTCTTTCCGCCGATGATGAATACCGGGAAAAAAAGGCCAACAACCGCTTTCCCGTGAATATCTCTACCGGCAGGAAATATTTTGAAGCGGAATATGGCTTCTCCATAGACAACTACCAGTCCAAGGTCTGCCTGTGCCGAAATGAAATGCCCAACCCTGTAAACCTCAACGAGCGTTTAGCCCAATGGGGCGAATTCATCCCTCGCGGTATCTCTTGCGAAACGTGCGTTGATTGCGAAACAATAAAAACCAAGCTTACAGAGTTCGAAAATAGTCGTTTATTCCTGGTCGGCTATAATAATCTATTTCAGCTTGTTGCACAAGACCAGATCCGGAATTTGACTTTGCAACAAATAATCGAAAACTACCTGAATAACGAGTTGAGCCAGAATAAGAATTACGGAGAATACCATGCCTTCCTTAACGGATGCTATCAGATAGAAGAGGTGAGTGACGGATACGTTTGCAGCGAAACCCCTGACGTTCGCGCCCAGCGGCTGGTCCATATCATTGAAAGCACAATCAAGGAGCCTGTATCCGGCGAGTGCCTGCCAGTGGAGGTGAACCCTGATGTAAGAGCTGTTTTCCCAGAACTGTCCGATAACAGCTGCCACAGCTACCTGTACGATGTCGTAGCCACCGCCGACACATCGCTAAGCATCTTTGTTTACACCCCGCCACCCGGTATCCCGTCAAGCTGCGGGGTAAAAGTGCGTTTTGCCGACCACCGCGACCTTTACCGTTACGAAAATATTATCCACATAGACAAAAACAGCATCCGCCGGTCACCGGAAACATCACTGGCCAACAACCGTCTTTTCCTTGTCGATGCCACGATCGACCACGGTGGGAAGCTGGTTAGCGCCACGCTGGAAATAGAAGCCTGTTTCCCTGTCTTTACGTGCTACAACCGGGATAACCAGAGCGATTACACCCTGTGCCCGCGCGAGCAGGCACCCCACAGGATTCCGGAAGGCGACTGCGCCGAAATCCTGATCCTGACGGCGATGAAGAATGCCGAGCGCATTTATGAAACGCTCCTTGACAGCACGGTAACGGCTTTCCGCACGGACTACTCTCGCCGCTGCCTGACAACGACCGGCCGTGAACAGCTGAATATGTCGTTCAAAGCCAACGACCGCCACTACACGCTCTACTACTACGACCAGGCGGGCAACCTCGTGCGCACCATCCCTCCCGAAGGCGTTGTGCTTGTCGATAAAAGCCAGTTTGAGCGGATAAACGAAGACCGCCAAAACGATACGATGACCGTCTTTACGCAGCACCGTATGGAGACCCGCTACCTGTATAACAGCCTGAACCAACTGACGCACCAGTATATGCCCGACCACGAATCCTTTGAGGATATTAGCCTTGTGGGCAGAAACAGCGGCTTGCCCTCCAACCTGAATATAGATGCGATGTCATTTACCGGTTCCGATGGCGTGCTGTTCGGAACCACCCCCGCCTCTAACGGTCAAAGCCAGGGGTATGTAACGGGCGATGGCGGTGCGAGCTGGACACCGGTCACCGACCTTGGTATCAACAACCTGAACGGCCTTTGCAAGATTCCGGGCACAACCACCCTCTGCATTGTGGGCGACAAAGGTACGCTACTCAAATCCCAGGGCAGCAGCTGGATAACAGTCAACACGCGCGTTCAGGAAAATATTGTCTGGGTCAACTTTACCGACAGTAACAACGGATATTTCTTCACCGCTTCGGGCAAAGTATATCAAACGGTTAATGGCGGTGATGCGTGGAATCCTGTATCAACGATAGGACTGAGCCGGCTTGAAAATGTTTATTTCAGTTCGCCAACCATCGGTTATGCCGTTGGTTATTCTGGCGGCGAAGGGGCCGTTTACACAACCGCCGATGGAGGAGAAATCTGGCATCGCGAGTATGCGGTGGCCTCCGACCTGACCCAAGTCCAGATGGTCAACGACCAGACCGCCTACGCCCTGGATGACCGGGGAATCCTGTTGAGAATGACTTCAACAGGCAGCGGCTGGGACACTCGTGTGGTAGCAAGCCAGACACGCCCGAATTTCAGGAAAATGCACTTTACCTCCGAAGGCATGGCTGTCGCCTTAACCGCTGAAGAAGGCTACCTGCGTGTGAGCCTCGACGGTGGCGTAGGGTGGAACGCTCCCGACGGACCAGAAGAGCAGTCGTACCTTGATATGTCTTTTGCCGGAACCACCGTTTACCTGTTGAGTGGTGATAACCGGGTATTCAAACGCCATGCTTTTGACAGTTTCAGCACGCAGGAAGAGGTAACCTTGGTTGATTTTACCGGCAGTTTGAAAACGATCTGTTTTGAAGATGCCGCCACCGGTTATGTAGCCGGCGATGGCGGCGCGATTTATTATACGACCGACGGCGGTTTGTTTTGGACTGAATTAATCCCGGATGCGCAATTTGGCCGGCAAGACATCACAACTGTTTACTCCAGCCCTTCCGACTTTTCACCTGTGGTTCATGTGGTCACATCCGATAAGAAATTATACCGTGGGCAAGTTCATATACAGGCGGATGAAAGCACCGTTGAATTTTCACAGGTTCCGCTTGACGGCGCAGAAGTTAAGTCTTCCGCCTTCAACGCATCGGGTAAGGGTTATGTCCTGTCAACCGAAGATAAAGTATATACCAATGCGCGCAACGTGGGCGGCACGTGGGAACATACCGGTACGGTTTCCGGCTCGATAGCCGTTGCCCTTTCTCCTGACAATCCGCTGAATGCCTTTTCGGTAGGAACCGGCGGGCAGATCTTTTCAACGGATAATGCCTTTGCCGGTAACAGCACCACCGGGCAGCGCGTTTCGCTTGCGAACCTGATGGGCGTATCCGCACAGGGGACAGCCGCGGTTGCAGCCGGCAACAGCGGGACGGTGATTCTGCGCAACAGTGCCGGTCAATGGGAGATCCTACCGGCTCCGTTTACCTCCCACCTTCGCCGTGTGGCAGTTGGTGCAGGAGGCAGGGTTACGGTAGCCTCCACCGCAGGCGTCCTGTACAGCAACGACAACCCGGATCATAACGTGTGGACAGGCATTGACCCGCCGCTAACCACCGCCTTAATCAACGACCTGACTTATGCCGGAAGTACGCTCCTTGCGGGAAGCTCCAACGGGATTGTTTACCGCAGGAACGGCGCCCAGATAGAGAACCTGAATATAGGGGATCACTCCATCAATGCGATCCTGCAGGACGGCACGGCAGCGTGGGCGGTAGGCGATGGGGGATCGGTTTACCGGCTGGGCAACTTTGCTGCCGGCACCGACTGGCAGTGGCAGGGCACCGCTGTAGCCACTCGCCGTATCACCTCAACCTGCCAGATCCCTTCGGGCGGCTATTTTGCCACTACGGTTGACGGCTTTATCGGCAGCAGTGCCAACGGTAGCTCGTGGGAGTTTTCATCGAACCCGCTAACCGGTAACCCGCTGCATGTTGTCCGCTTCTTCAACGATAACACAGGATTGGCAGCCGGCGAGGGAGCAGTTCTGAGAACCCTCAACGGCGGCGACACCTGGACGCTGGTTGCGGGAGTTTCACAGACGTTTAACGACATCTGTTTTGTGAGTGCCACCAAAGCCTTTTTAGTGGGCGATAACGGCAGTATATATACGCTGGAAGGCAGCGGCTTGAGTTCATTGAGCCCGAAAGCCTCCCCGGTTACGACAAGATTAAACAGCATCCACTTCCACAACAGCACCGGCTATATTGCAGGTGATAACGGGGTGATACTCAAAATTGAAGACGGGGAAGAAGAATGGACAGCGCTAACCGCACCCAACGGCAATGACTGGACAACATACACCGACCCGGCTACGGGTGTGACCCGCAACCTGAACAGTGTAACTGTGATAGACCAGCGTACCGCCTACGTATCTGGCGACCATGGCATCATCCTCAAAACGATAGACGGCGGAGTAACGTGGAATCGCAAGGAGAGCGGCACTACCTCCGACCTGACGCAGTTAGCCTTTGACGGCAGCCGCACAGCCGTTTTCAGCGGCACGGGCGCCACGGTTATGCGTATGGCGGATAACTCCGACCGTTTCTCCTCTCGCTTCTACTACGACAAACTCGGACGTCTTGTCGCTTCTCAGAACAGCAAGCAGCAGGCAATGGATCCCCCGCGCTACAGCTACACGCACTACGATGCGCAGGGACGTGTAACCCAGGTGGGCGAGATGGCACCCAACAGCGACCGCATACTGACCGAAGACTTGCTCAGTGAACCGAACTTTGCCGATCTTCTGACGCAGCACCGCTACCAGGTAACGCGCACGCAGTATGATGCTCCGCTTACGGACGAAGTAAGCCGGCTCTTTACCGGCGGCGTTCAGCAACGCCTTCGCAACCGCGTAGCCTCAGCCCTTTACCAGGAAATATACAGCCGTGACAGTACCGTTTATGACCATGCCACGCATTACAGCTACGACATCCACGGCAATGTGAAGGAGCTGGTGCAGGATAACACGAAACTGAAAAATACCAGCCACCAATATAAAAAGCTGGTTTATGAATATGACTTAATCAGCGGCAACGTGAACCGTGTAATTTACCAGCCGGGTATGTCAGACCAGCTTTTCCATAAATATGAGTACGATGCTGACAACCGCATAAGGAAGGTTTACAGCAGTTTGGACGGCTTTAACTGGGACAGGGATGCCAATTACCAGTATTACAAGCACGGCCCGCTTGCGCGTACCGAGCTTGGGGATTTGAAGATTCAGGGGATTGATTATGCCTATACCTTGCAGGGCTGGATAAAGGGGGTAAACTCAAATCAGTTAAGCGCCGACAATGATATGGGCGGGGACGGAAAATCCGGCAGCCCTAACAGTGGTTTTGCAGAAGATGCTTTCGGGTATTCGCTGCACTATAATGCAAATGATTACAGGGCGATAGGCGGAAGCAGCTCGGAGGGATTCCTGAGCGCTGTCTCCAACGGTGCAGATATGACTAACCTCTACAACGGTAATATCTCTCGAATGGCAACGGCGATAAGCGAGAATATCGAGAACAGCAGTGCCCTTAATCTTGGCACGCAGGTACGCGACTTCCGGTATGATGAACTTAATCGCTTAATATCAAGTAATAAGGTTAGCGGGAAAGGTGCAGCTGATGCCTACGCCACTACTTACAGCTATGACGCTAACGGAAATATTAAAAACCTTACGCGCAACGGCAACGCCGGTGCTATGGATAACCTGACCTACCACTATACCAAAGACGGGAAGGGAAATATCATAAGCAACCGGTTGTTGCACGTGAATGATCTAATAGACGCGGATATTTATGACGGAATAGACATTGACAATCAGGGAGATGACTATGCTCAGAATGACCCGGCTACGCATAATTACAAGTATGACAGGATTGGTAATTTGATTGCTGACAAGCAGGATTCTATTGCCGAAATTGTTTGGAATGTGCAGGGCAAGGTACAGAAAATCATAAGAGCGGCGAACTGTTCGAAGCCGGAATTGTTATTCTCGTATGATGCTTTTGGGAACCGTGTGAGCAAGACGCAGATTTATCCGGCGGCAATAGAGGATGTAAAGGAGGTAACCACTTATTATGTACACGATGCACGAAAGAATGTGATGGCGGTGTATAATGAGAAGAAATATGCGGATGGAAAAATTGATTTGTCGCTGACGGAGCAGCATCTGTATGGCAGCAGCCGGATAGGTATGAGGCAGGTGAATAGTCCATTAGTGGAAAAAGGCATAGAGAATGATGTTAATCTGGCTTATTCGCAGAGGAAGCTTGGGGAGAAATCTTTTGAGATGACGAATCATTTGGGAAATATTCTTGCCGTTGTAAGTGACAAGAAGCTACCTAATAATGAGCCGGATGTAAAAGCCGCTTATGACTACTACCCTTTTGGGATGCAAATGCCGGGAAGAACTCTAAGTGGGGATTATCGTTTTGGGTTTGGAGGACACGAGAAAGATGATGAACTAAAAAGCAATGGTAATCATATAAGTTTTGGTAATTATGGGTATGATCCACGACTTGGCAGACGATTTGGATTAGACCCTGTTGATCAAATTTATATTAGTAATTATGCCGCATTTGCAAATAATCCAATCATCTTCATAGATACCGAAGGAAGGCAAGTCGAATATACATTACAGCAGATTGATAGGGTTTGGGGAGAATTCGAGCAAGGTTACTATGCTTTAGGTAATGCCTTAAAAGAAGCCGTCCTTACAATCTTCTCTTATACGGATGTTAACGACGCCGTTGTTTTGGGTTCGACAGTCATACCGGGGGTTACTGCTGTTAATGTTAATGGTGCACCAGCTACTGTTGTTGACAAAACTTTTGCTTTTATGGGAGCATTTATTCCTGTTGTTAGCGGATCAACTATCAAAGGAGTAGCAAAAGAAGGAATAGAAATAGGAGGAGAATTTATTCAACGCAATTTCCAGAATCTGGAAAAGATAAAGAATGCGGCTTGGTACAAATATCAGGAACAAATTAATGGCATTTCCGGTTCCTTTGAGTTTCTTCTCGGAAATGTTCGTTTTGATGGATACAAGGATGGAGTTCTCTTGGAAGCCAAAGGATTTTATCAGCAAATATTTAAAAAGTATGGAGAAAGGGTGCAAACAAAAATATTTGATAATATGACAAAACAACTTAAAAAACAGGTTGATGCTGCTGATGGTTTGAAATTGGAATGGCATTTTGCGGAACAAGAGACGATGGAGCAATTTACAAAACATTTAAAAGGTGTCGAGGGTGGCTCTGAGTTATTAGAGAAAGTAACAATGACAGTAACTAAGTATGATCCACAATAAAAAAATTAAAAAAACATGGAACAGAATAATAGAGCTAGTTTATTAAGGATGTCTTTTCCCTGCGAGTCAATTACACTTCTTGAAAAAGCAAAGTTTATTTACAACAAACACTCTTTGGTGAGTGTTGTGTTGGATATAGATGAATGGGAATTTTCAAATCGAAAAATATCTGATTTTCAACATCAAGAAATAGTTCCTAATCTAATTTTGAAGTCTTTTAAGAAAGAAATAAGGCAACATACTATAATAAGAGACATTCCAGATGATTATATTGATAACTTTAATTCTGCTCTTTTTTTTACAACAGGTCGTAATTGTACTTCTTTTTCATATTATATTTTTGCAAAAGGGAAGTCTAAATATAATTCGTCATTGATAGTAAGAGGTTACGATAAGTTATCTGTAATGAATAGTTTTTCCGCAGCAAAGAAGTTTTTATACGATCTTATAGAAATATTCGATCCTTTTTCAATTGAGGTTACAGACAGCAATCTTTATTCTTTTGACGAAATGAGTAACAAATTTTGGCCTGGCTGGATGTTGTATTTCAGTAGTATTTATCAATTACCAGAACTGCCGGCGTGGGTCAAGGCAGAAACTCTACCCAATGGAGGGCATCTGATTATCACAACAGAGGAAGTTTTCGACCCTGCAAATCCTGAACATAAGGAAAAAGCAAGGTCGCTTTTGGGATTGTTACAGTTAAGGTAATCGGTAGTGTTCCATTGGTAGTGTTCCATTTGTCGCTTTTTTATTTATAATATTGTAAATGAGTATATTATTAAA
>QMCD01001968.1_pt1 | contig 11896 bp, 10 predicted proteins | sample 1821841 | NCBI WGS metagenome assembly QMCD01 (sample SAMN01991225, study PRJNA193472) | Termite gut metagenome, whole genome shotgun sequencing project. | isolation source: worker | host: Macrotermes natalensis | reverse complement strand
GGCGACTGCCGTTTCCACAAGTGTCATGGTGACGCCTTTCGTAAGAAAAATACTGAACCACAGAGGCAAAAAACATGTCTCTGTGGTTCAAATCGCTATATCCCGTCTTCCGATTCCGGAGCTTCCGCCTTCGTGGAACCTGCGGCCAGACGCCGCTGTTTCAGCACGTCGGAGATAAACGGCCACGCGAGAGAACCGATGGCGAGAATCCAGAGGACAATGCAGATGGTGGAGTTAAAGAAGATGCCCAGCGATCCGTCGGACAGCATCATCGATTGTCGGAAGCTCTGCTCGAACATGTTGCCCACGACGGACGCTAGAATGAGCGGTGCGACAGGCACCTTGAACTTCTTTAAAATGTACCCGACTAGGCCGAGGATGACGAGGAGGACGAAGTCCATCGCCGAGAAGTTGATGGTGTAGACACCAAGGAAGGCCATAGCGACGACGAGCGGGTACAGCACGCGCCCGGGGACGGCAAGCACACGAACGATGAGGCCGGCAAGGGGCAGATTGATGATGGCGCAGATGATGTTCCCGAGGAACATGGAGGCGATGATGCCCCAGGCGATGTCTGGATTCTGCTCGAAGAGAAGAGGACCGGGCTGAAGGCCGAGAATCAGCAGGGCGCCGAGCATGACGGCCGTCGTGCCGGATCCTGGAACGCCGAGGGTGAGCATGGGGATGAGCGCGCCGACGGAGCAGGCGTTATTAGCCGCCTCGGGGGCGGCGAGACCCTCAATGACTCCGGTGCCGAACTTGTCCGGGTATTTGGAGAATTGCTTTTCATTGTTGTAGGACATAATGGCTGCGATGGTTCCGCCCGCGCCCGGGAGGATGCCGATGAGGAAGCCGACGGGCGTCTCCCGGAGCATTGGCCAGAAGCAGCGCTTCCAGTCATCCCAACTGATCCAGATACGGCCGAATTTCTTCTGTACCGGCTTGACGATCTCCTGCGCGATATGTTCGAGGTTCTCAAATACCTCGCCGATACCGAAGATGCCGATGATGACGATGACGAAGTCGACGCCGCCTTGGAGTTCATCTATTCCAAATGTAAAACGCTGCGTGCCGGACTGCGGGTCTATGCCGACCATGGTGAACATCAGCCCCAGAGCCATCGCGATAAGACCCTTGAGAAGCGCGGCCTTCGAGATGGCGGCTGTCGCGGCGAGGGCGAAGATCATGAGGACGAAGTATTCGGGCGGCCCGAACTTCAGCGCGAAGCGCGCCATCGGCAGGGCGATGACGACAAATGCGATGGTGGACAGCAGACCGCCGATGAAAGAGGCGATGGCGGAGATGGCGAGGGCCGCCTCCGCACGGCCCTGCTGTGCCATAGGGTAGCCGTCGAAGCAGGAGGCGACGGCCGCGCCGTCGCCGGGGACGTTGAGGAGGATGGCGCTGCGGGAGCCACCGAACATCGCACCGTAGTAGATCGCGCACATTGTAATGAGCGCGGTCGATGCGGGCATGGTGAAGGTCAGGGGTAGCAGCAGTGCGATGCCTGTTGTTGGGCCGAGGCCGGGCAGCATGCCAAGGACTGTGCCGAGGACAGAACCGATGACAAGCCACATCATATTGTACGGCGTCAGGGCGATGGTGAAGCCATAGCCGAGTTGAGAAAGAATTTCTTCCATTGCGTGGGACTCCTCAAAGCATGCCGAGGGGCGAGGCGGGGAGGTTGATCTGGAACACGCTGCCGAAGATATACCAGAGGCCGAAGGCAAAGCACAGCGTGACGATCACGTTCAACTTTGTTTTTCCGGGATTGATCACGGCCAGCATCGAGCCGAGGAACAGAAGCGTGGAAAAAACGAAGCCGGCGTAGTCGAAGAGGAACGTGTAGATACCGCACATGACGACAACGAAGACGATGAGCTTCAGCCCGCGCCACTGGAAGTGCGGGCGCTTCGATTTATCATCCGTATTCAGACCCTTCGCGGCTTCGGTGCCGAAGAGAATCGCTCCCATCAGCACCATGAAAAGCCCGACGCCGAGGGGGAAGAGAACGGGGGCGAGGGGGTTGCCGATGGGCGCCCGAGGAAGTGCCCACGCCTGCTGCGCGTAGGCGGCTCCGAAAATGATGGCGGCAAGCCCGACCCATGCATTTGGTCTCAAGGGAATTCATCCTTATGAAAAAAGGGGCGCGGATCGGCGTTTTCCGCCGTCCCGCGCCCGCAGGGTTTGGTGTCAGTTGTTATTGACAAGCATGCCGATCTCGGCCAGCATGGCCTTGTTTTCTTCGTTCGCCTTTTCGAGGAAGGCGGCAAAAGCCGTATGATCCATATAGGACTCGACCCAGCCGTTCCGGACGCAGAGGTCTTTCCACGACTGCGCTTCCGTCATTTTCTTCAGCGCCGCGTCCATCCAGTCACGCTCCGCTTCGGGCATGCCGGGCGCGCCGAAGATGCCGCGCCAATTGATGTATTCGGCGTTGATGCCGCTCTCGTGAAGGGTCGGGACGTCGGCGAGAGGACCGGTCTTGACGCGCTCGGGAGCGGTGAGAGCCAGCACCTTGATGTCCTTGGATTCCTTCGGGCCGACGACTTCCGCCATGCCGGTCGTGAGGAGATCGATGTGGGAACCCATGAGGGATGCGAGACCCTCGCCGCCCTGGAACGCGATGTACTGGATGCCCTTCAGATCCGTCACGCCCGCAGCCTTCGCGGCGACGAGGAACTGGATGTGATCCATGGAGCCGAGGGAGGAGGTGCCGCCGATCTTCACCGACTTCGGATCCTTCTTGATAGCCTCGAACACTTCCTTGATGTTGGCATACTTGGAGTCCGCCGGCACGGCGAAGGCGCCGAAGTCCTGGATGATCATGGAAATCGGGGTGATGTTCTTGTAGCCGAGATGGGTCTGGCCTGTCAGATTGATGAGGATGAGGGGCGGGGAGAAGACGGTCAGAGTATACGGGTCACCCTTTTTCCTCTGGAGGTAGGTGAGGGCTATGCCGCCGCCCCCGCCCGGACGGTTGGTGACGGGCATGGCAGTATTGACGATTTTCTGCTCCATCAGTTCTCTCGCGACCATGCGGATGGTGGTGTCCCAGCCGCCGCCCGGCCCGGCGGGAGCGACGAGATCAAAATTCTTGCTCGGGTAGTTCGCCGCCGACGCGACGCCGATCATGGCCGCAACCATGACTGCCGCGACGAGCACAGTCAACTTCTTCATACCTGTTCTCCTTTTTCAGTCCTCACAGGCGCCACGCGCCTGTCAACGTTTCACAAAGGTATTCCAACGATGAATGCTACGTTGCAATAACACACTCAAAACATTGTGGCTACGCGCTCCAATAGTTCGGATACCGGAACCGGTTTAATCTGATAGCTGTCGATTATCCCCTGTTCCACGAATTGGCCGATCTCCGCGTCGGCGAGGCCGGTCAGGAGGAGGATTTTCACGTCGGGGAGTTCCGCCCGGACTGTTTTCGCCAGTTCGATGCCGGTCATGCCCGGCATGTCGTAGTCGGTGATGAGGAGGCGGCAGGGGTTCCGCCGGATCTCCGCCAGCGCGGACTCGGGGCTGGAAAAGGCCTGCGTCGTGAAGCCTCCCCGCGCCAGCCCCCGGTGCAGCAGATTCATGACCCCCGCGTCGTCCTCGACCAGCACGACGGAAATAAGCTCGTTCGCGGGCGGCAGGGACTTCCGCACCGACGCCATCCGCCGGGACATTCCGGTGGACAGCAGGGGGAAGCGGAGGGTGAAGGTCGCGCCCTTCCCCGGACTGCTTGCCACCGACACGTCGCCGCCGTGGAGGTCGACGATGTTCTGCACCACCGACAGTCCCAGTCCCGTTCCCTCGCCCGCGCGCTTGGTGGTGAAGAAGGGGTCGAAGACGCGCTCCAGATTCTCCGCCTTGATGCCTGTCCCGTCGTCTCGGATAGTAAGGACGGCGTGGCTTTCGCCGTTTCTCTTTTTCACGCAGACGCCGGTCACGAACAGATTGCCGCCGTCGGGCATTGCTTGAAACGCATTGTTGCACAGGTTCAGGACAATTTGATCCATCTGGGTCTTGTTCCCCATGATCATCCTGCCCTTGAAGTCCACGTCCGTGTGCAGCTTCACGCCCGGCGGCTTGAGCGTGACCGCCACCCGCAGGACGCCGGCGACGATTTCGTCGAGACTGATCGGCTCCTGCGCTGGTTCGAGCTTTTTCCGGCTGAGTGAGGTTATCTGCTGGATGATCTCTTTCGCACGGACGGCGCAGGAGTATATCTCGTCCGCGCTCTCCCTGAGAGGAGACCCTGCCGGCAGGCTCTCCCGCATCATGCCGGAATAACCCATGATGGGCGTCAGGAGGTTCCGGAACTCGTGCGCGATGCCGCCCGCAAGGGTACCGATCATCTGGAGCCGTTGGTTGTGCTGCGTCTCCTCCTGCCTGCGGTTCAGTTCTTTCAGGTACTCGTTTTCACGTTCGATCTGCCTCTGGTTTTCCCGTCGGCGGTTAAAGAGCATACCGCCGACGCCGAGCGCTATCAGCATCGCTGACGCTATGTTGATGGCCGAGTTGATGATGATCGGCCGCAGCAACTCGTCGTAGTCGTTCACCGCGCTGACGATGATGAAATCGTCCTGGAACGGCACCGAGATAAAGGCGGACATCTTCCGTGCTGGCGTCGGGGCATCTCCCGTCCACCAGTACGACTGGTAGACGCGCAGACCCTCCTTCCCCGACTTCTGCTCCCGGACGAGATCCTCCAGATCGGCGTAGTCCAGATCCGGATACCGTTCCTTCCGCGTCGTAATCACATCCCAGCCGATTTGCTCCACCGTCGGATGGGTGAGAATGATGCCGCCGGAGTGCTTCAGGAGCACGTAACCCGACTCTCCCAGAGCGACGAAGGAGGCTGTGCGGGCATACATCGCGTCAATATCGATAAGCACGAAAAGATGGAGGGAATACGACACCCTCGTTGTGAAACCGAGAAAAAGCGCGTCGCCCTTTTGATTTCTGTATATCCCCAGCTTTCCCTCGCCAGGCCGGATTTCATGCCCGGGGAGAGGAGTATACGCCGTAGGGAAGGTCGTCCCCGCCAGCATGGAGTTGTCGTTGTCGATCAGGAACGTGTCGGCGACAGCCGGGAATTCCGTCGCCAAGGTGAATGTATTGAGGTAATCGAGTATCGGCCCTACACCGCCACCCCTCCGCAACGCCTCAGATACATGGCGGAAATGCGGGAGTTGCGCCATCATCTTCGCCGCATTGTCGTACCCGGACAGAAAATTCCCGATACTGCTGGCTGTTGCCCGCGCGACAGAGCGCATGTACCTACGCTCCTGATTCAGCGTTGAACGCTGCACCTGCCAAAAAGCTACGCCGATAAACGACAGCCCGCAAACGACCAAAACACCGAACCACAACAAATATCGGCTGCTTGACATGAGAAATTTCTCAGGGTAATCTGTATGATATAAAAGAAGTATACCACAGCTTTCTAACGATGCAATGATATTTTCTTAAATTTATTACAAATTTTATAAAATATACTTCCTGAATCCGTGTGCGGAGTATATATTAGTTACAGGAGAAGTATCCCGGCACGCGAAAGGGTATTGTGATGATGAAGCGAATACTTGTCGTCGACGACGATCCGATGGTCTGCAAGGTCATTTCCCGGGTCCTCGCGAGCAAAGGGATGCAACCGACAGTTGCGACGGGCGGTGCAGAGGCGTTGGAGTGCCTCACAAAACAGCCGTTCGAGGCGGTTGTTTTGGACATCCGGATGGACGACATCGACGGATTTGACGTTTTAGAACAGATCCGAGCGACCGGCAACGATGTGCCCGTGATTATTCTCAGTGCGGACAACGAAAACTACAGCATGCTTCTGGGACTCGAAAGCGGTGCGGACGATTACATGACCAAGCCTTTCGATCCCACATTCCTCGCGGCGAAGATCGACGCCCTCATCAGGCGCGAAAGAAAGCACTCCGCCGCCGCATCCGCTCTCGAATGCGGCAACCTCCGCTACGACCCAGCGGCGCGGAGTCTTGTCCGGGGGGATGAGGAGATCTCGCTTTCGGCGAAGGAGCACGCACTCATAGCGCTCTTCATGGAAAATCCCGGCAAGGTGTTCTCGAAGGACGAACTCTACAACCGCATCTGGGGCGAAGGCAGGAATCAGGAAAAAAGCGACGACAACACTGTGATGGTACATATCAACAGGCTGCGCGGAAAAATCGAACCCGATCCCCGGAATCCGCGCCACATCCTGACCGTCTGGGGAATCGGATACAAGCTGGGAGCGGGATGATGGATGTTGTCTGCGGATCGCCACTGCGCGGCGTGCGCCTCGCACAGGTCAAACAACTCCTCGCCGCGTCGGGCCTCGACTACGACGAAGGCACAGAATTCACCGTCCTACTTGAGGATAACGGTGAGGCGGTCGCCACCGCATCACGTGAGCGCAACGTCCTCAAGTGCGTCGCCGTTTCGCCGGAGCGGCAGGGCGAGGGATTCGCAGCGACGCTCGTGACAGAGCTTTTCAAGGAAGCGCTCGCGAAGCGCATCCACCATCTCTTCCTCTATACCAAACCAGATAAGCGGCGGATGTTTGCCGATCTCGGCCTGTACCCTGTGGTGGAAACGCCGGACGTACTCTTCATGGAAAACGTCCGTGACGGGATGAGGAAATTCGTCGCAAGTTGTATGGAGGGCATTCCCGAATCGAAAGGCGTGGCAGGCGCAATTGTCGCGAACGCGAATCCGTTCACGAACGGACACCTCCATCTTGTCAAAGAGGCGGCGAAACAGTGTGCCAGACTCCATCTTTTCGTTCTCTCGGAGGATCGCAGCGAATTCCCGGCAATGGTTCGTCTCCGCCTCGTGTGGGAAGGCGTAAAGGAAATCCCAAACGTCTTTGTGCATCCGACTGGTGATTATCTCGTCTCCAGCGCCACCTTCCCCTCCTATTTCATCAAGGACAAGGCAACCGTCGGCGCAATCAATTACGAACTCGACCTCACGATCTTCGCCCACTGCTTCGCACAGCCCATGGGCATCACGAAACGTTTCGTCGGTGAAGAACCTTTCTGCGCTGTTACGCGCGGGTACAATGAAGCGATGCTGGATTTCCTCCCCCGGCACGGAGTGGAGGTTGCTGTCATTCCCCGCAGTGAATCAGACGGCGAGCCTATCAGCGCAAGCAGAGTGAGGGCATTGCTGAAGGAACAAGACTGGGAAGGGATCCGGAGGCTTGTACCGGAGACGACATACGAATATTTACGTTCCATTCGAGTCGATCCAATGAAGGAAAAAGATCAACGCGAGTAAATCCGCGCTCCCTCCCGGACTGATGTTTCGCGCAACAAAGCGCTGATCCAACTCTTCAGCAAAACGTAACATCCCCGGCATGTCCGGCTTCCCGGAAAGGAAATCTCCGATCTCCGCCTGAACCTCCGCAAGCGTCGCGGCATCGGAGCGGGATACTATGTTTGTATCCTCCACATGCGCCATCAGGTAAAGAAGCGCCGCCACACCCGCATCATTGAGCGAATATCCCCGCGCCGTCATCTCCTGGAAAACAGGAAAGCCGTGTCGTCGGATACTCGGATATCCGTCTGCGGCCTCCCCCCGAACCCCGGTCAGGCCGAACCTCTGGTAAGCTTCCCGCCCGTGGGTGCTTTCGGCGTTTTTTCCGAATTCCCCCGGCATTTCCGCCGCAATCGCCGCACAGACATCCAACAGCCGACCCACAGAAACAGAACCATCCCTCACGTACACAATTCCGGCGGCAGCGCAAAAGATTCCCATCGAAAACACAAGACCCTTATGCGTGTTAACGCCGCCAGTGGCGGCGAACATTTTCTTCTCAGCAGCGACGCCTGGAACCCGGAGCCGGGGAAGCATCATGCCCGGATCGCCGCCGGGCGGAAACGCCAGCCCGCGTTCCGCCATGACCCGGAAGTACGGGGTGAGCGCCGTAGCGCTTCCCGCGAAGGTGAATAAATCCATGTCTTGGTGTGCCCCATTGTTGCGCCGATCAACAAGTCCCGGCTTCGGCGAGACAAGCACCTCGTGGAGCAACGCCCGTGTCGCGAGTTCTGCGACATGATCGGCATATTCCCGGTGCAGATATTCTTGAATCATTTCCGCAGCTCTGATGCTGAGTTCCTCAGCGGAATGCGTCCGGCTCCGCGCGCAGTTCCATACAGGCCCCCCACAGACGATGCATGTTCTTTCCCCGCGTCCGACATCGCTTCCGCGAAACGTAATTCCATCCACACCAGTAACATCAATATCGAAAATCCGCCCCAGCGGATGCTCCTCCTCAATGCAAACAGCCATATCTTTTATCGCGACGGCGTCACCGAAAACAGCATATGTCCCCTCAAGTCCCGCATTCTCCACAAGCTCGATCCGCTGCAGAACCTCCATTCCCGCCCCGCGAAACCGCCTGAGAAGAATATTTCGCCCTATCCGGAACGCTTTCTCCGCTAAAGCGTGTGTTTTGTGCGGCCCCGGGATGTTTAGCATGAAGGAGACGACCGGACAGGCGCATTCCCGGAGCATCCCTCGCACCCTCTCCACCCGTTTCTCTCTCGCCAACAAAACATCCTCCAATACTACCGCAGGTGCGTGAAGAATGATTGCTCTGAGAGCGGAATTTCCGTCCTTGTTCAATGTCATCGTGATTTTTCCGCCGGTAGCAGACACATAATCAGATATGGCGTATCGAGGTGGCAGTCACAGGGCAGAAAACTCTTCCCCTGTCAGGTTATAGCAGTGCGTCTACGATGGATTCTCATCGCCTTCCCGTTTACCCATTGCTGGCAAATTCTAATACCATGCTTCTCGGACTATAGTGTCTCCCGATTTTTCCTCAAGAGCTATTTCTGTCCGGAAGCCTCCCCACTCATCCTCGCCTCCCGCGCTTCGACCCGAGTCACGACGCCTCTTACCGCCCGGGCATGCGCCTCAACGCGCTGGGCGTGGGAGGGCATCCGCGGAGCGAGGAAGGCGATCCCGATCCACGCGACAAGGCAAGAAACAAAACCGACGAGCAGACCTGTCCGCAGCCAAACCCAGAAGTTGATCTTTGTCCAGTAGCGCTTCTCCATCATGCCGACGGCGACAATGTTCGAGGTCGAACCGACCATTGTGATATTGCCGCCGAGGCAGCAGCCGTGGAGGAGCGCCCAGAGGAGCGGCGTCTGTTCCAGCGTGTTCACGACAGGCATGAAGGCGGAGACGAAGACGATGTTCTCCACGAACGCGCTCCCGAGGGTGGAGACGCCGAGCACAGCCGGGATCAGCACTTCCTGGCTGTTGCCGAAGACGGAGGCAAAGGTGTGCGCGATGCGCGTCGTCGTCCCCGTGCGTTCGAGCGCGCCCGCGATCATGAACAGCATCATCAGAAACATGATGATGCCCCAGTCGACGTCGTACTCCAGATACCTGTGGATGTGCTCCCGCCGCCAGACGAGAAGGGCGCCGGAAATGAGGAGGGGCGCGGTGATGAGCGCCGTGTTCGGCTGGAGGCCGAGCGCGTTCTCTATCCCTTTGTGCGCGATGAGAACGACGAGAAGCGTCCCCAGCACCATGAGACCCCGTCTGTGCGGAACGCGAACCATCGGTGCGAGGGAAAGCCCGGCGGCGCGGCGCTCCGCCATCTTCTCGTCCATCTCGCGGATCTGCGCGCGGAAGACGGTGAACATGACGATCATGACGGCGACGAACTCCGCCGCCATCAGCGGGAACGACCAGACCATGAAATCGTTAAAGGCGAGAGGCGGCTGTGCGTTCTGGCCGATGAGGATTGTCACCGGGTTCCCGAGCATAGTGCCGGCGGAGCCGATGTTCACCGACATGACAGCCATCATGATGAACGGAAGCGGCTTGATGTCGAGGGCGTCGACAACCTGGAAGATCAGCGCCGCAGCGAACACGATGGCCGCCATCTCGTCGACGAGACAGGACATGACGGCGCCAGAAACACAGGCAGCGAGGGTGAACTTCCTCGCCGACAGCGATTCCATCGAGAGGATCCGGGTGATTATCCACGAGAACAACCCAAGATCCTTCAGCACACCGACGATGATCATCATCCCCATGAGAAAGATGATGACGTCCAGCTTCGTCTCCGACGCGAGAGCGGAGAGGTCGAGGATGTTCATGAGAAGAACGCCGCTCACCCCGAGAAAGGCGAAGGCGAGGTGGAACTCCCAGTATAGAGCCGTCGCCGCCACCAACATGACGAAGGTGGCGAGGGACGCCGTCTGCCCTACCGTGTAGTCGAGAAGCAAGGCGGTGAGGGCGGAGACGAGGGTGACGAGGACGAGCATCAAGAAACGCGCGAGGCCGGATAGGCGACCCGTTGCATCACCTTGGATGCGCGAAAGGCTGCGGGCAAGTGCGTCGGGAAGTTTCGGGGTCGGCATGTTTCATTTACCTTATGGGTCAACGGAGGACTGTCTTGACGAAATCGAGCATCCGGATAATGCCCACCAATTTGCGGCCGCGCAGGACATAGGCGTTGAGCGTCTCACGCTGTCCAATCTCCTTCATCGCGAAGATGGCGGGCGCCCCCTCGTCGACCTGGGCGAAATCCACAGTCATTATGTCGCGAATCCATGTATGCGCCTCATTCCTGATGACCTCGGCGAGCGGCTCGAAATTGAGAAACTCCGACATGTCGCCGACCCACATGAGGTAATCCGGCATGCAGGTGCGGACAAGGCGTTTCAGGGTGACGACGCCGACAAGCTCGCGGTCGGCGTTGAGGACGGGAAGCTCCGGCGTGTTGTGTTTGATGAAGCCGTCAATGGCCGTCTTCAGCGTATCGCCGGTGTGGAGGTGGAAGCGGATAGTGTCCATGATGTGCCGCGCTTCAAGGTGATCCGGAAGGCTGTGCCCTCCTGCCTCGAAATGCTGCCAAACAGAAAGAGCGGAACTGAGGCGACCCACCTCCTGCGCCGAATCCTCCCCGGGAAAGGCTTTTTCAAGACCCTGAAGAATCTGCTTGTACGCGCCGGGCATGTCAATCGGAACGACGACGGCAACAACAACGTGGAAACGTTCACCGGCAATCCCATCGAAGACGAACCCTGCCTCGGAGGTGGCGACAGCGAGAAGAGGTTCCGTCACCTTTTCCAGTCTACCGTAGGGGACGAGGACACCGCGCCGCAGCCTGCCATGTCCGGGGTCGCTCGCGATGTTTCCCATGACCTCGGCGTGTGCTGTCTTTAGGTTGCCAATGCCATAGGTGAGGGCGAGGTGACGAAGAAGCTCGGAAAGGATTTCCTCGCCAGACTCCGTCTCTGCGTGGTGGATGATGTCCTCGGGTTGGAAGATGGAGGTGAGGCGGATATTCCGGATGGTTATACTCGTTCTTCGGGTGGTGACGCTGCGACGGGATGATCCCGAGGCTGATGATGACGACATTGACAAGACCCCCTGGCGGTTTTCGGAAAGCAATGAACTTTAGTATACATCATAAATGTATATCCGTCATTTTGAAATTCCAGAAAACAGGCTCAATTGTTCATGAGCGGCGGAATGACGGGCGAACGTATTGATAGGCAACCGTCATGCAGCGTACATGGGGTCGCCTGTTCGCCCGCCGCCTTCCGCCGAATCAGTCATTCGGGTTGACATGTGCGGAAAAAATCGTTAGCTGTATTTGCTCTTAGGATACCGCTACCACCGATGTGTTACAGTGCCACCGCTTGTTCATCTGTCGAGACGCCGCCACATGATCAACAGAATTCCGTTGTGATGAATTGCGGTATTCGCTATAATACGTAATTCAACTTTCACCGATATGGACACCCCTTTTATCGTCCGGATACGTCCCACTAAAGCCGTTTCCATCCGCGAGAAATAGGGGTATGCTTTGGGGGTATTTTCATGATGATTATTTTGCAATTCGCTTTCATTAAAAGAGTTG
>QMCD01001967.1_pt1 | contig 11896 bp, 15 predicted proteins | sample 1821841 | NCBI WGS metagenome assembly QMCD01 (sample SAMN01991225, study PRJNA193472) | Termite gut metagenome, whole genome shotgun sequencing project. | isolation source: worker | host: Macrotermes natalensis | reverse complement strand
AAGTAAAAGGCCCGGTACTATACAAAGGAACCGGGCTTTGTCTTATAATGTCTTTTCTGACGGAAGAAAGAAAGATGCACTAAGCCGAATGCTTACGGACTCAACCGCTCCCATCCCCATGAAGAAACCACCTCAAGCCGGGAGGCAATAATAGCCGGAAACGGTCATATCTTCTTTCTGCGCGAGCTGTTCTTTGCGTTATAATTCTCTGCTAATAAACATTAGCCTGAATAATTCATGCCTCAAGAGTTAGAGGAGTTAAAGTAGTTATCAACCAACAAGTTGGCTTAGGAGTTAAAGCCGATACTAATATACTCCTGAAACAACAATCCTTTTCGTTATCAAAAGCTTATCGTCAAGCCTGCGGATAGATAGGGCGAAATCTGGAAATAGTAATCTTGATTCGTGGCAAACATACCCTTTAGCGTCCGGTCGGAAAAGTACGCAGGTCGAACAATGTTAACACCCGCCGTTACCGGTACAGACACCTTTTCCCCCAATTTTATTTCAGGTCTTAGCCCTGCAACGATGTACTGGTGTGAGAACATAACATCCTTCCCGTCTTTTTCCAATAAAGCAGACTGCCCGTTCATTTCACCGACTAATGATATCCGGAACAATTTACCGGCATCCAAGCCCGCCGACACTTCAAGGCCATTTGCCATAGAAAGCATGAAATCAATCCTACCCTGCATGTTCCAGTTGAGATAGAGCGCCGGAAATATCATAGGATAACCAAACGTGCTATTTACTGCAACACCTCCGCCGAGTTCAAAATTCTCATTGAAACGACGTATAAATATGACGCTGCCGCTTCCCAGGATATGTTTGGAAGTCAGCTTCGACAAGTCGGTAAATGGAGTATATGCCCCAACTCCAAGACTTGCCATTAAAGACCACTTCTCACCCAATGGGCGCACGTGATATATCCCCAGATCAATGTTCAACATTTCGGGGATAACCAAATCATCCGTGAAATTCTTATTATTCAAAGAAGCGTAAGAGCTGCGAAAACCAACTCCCCAGACCGTTAGTTGCTTCTTGCTATTCACCTTCATAGATACAGGAATGTTTATGCTTCCCTGATAGACCCTTGCGGAACCTTCCGCATTACCAATTCTCTCACGAGAGGCTTCCCCTCTATCCAGCCAATAGCTCGAAGAACCTACGTATTCATACCTGAAGGATACCTGAGCCTGACTGCACACACTTGATAACGCGAGTAGAACTATACTCAATAAAAATGTACCAGTTTTCATATTCTTAATTATTTAGGAATTAAAGGAGTTATTATTTCCCGGCAAATATCACCCTATTATCATTCCTGATAAAATCATTTTGATGCCTGGACGTTTACCTTTGACGGATAGACATCAATCATCGAAACTATTAGAGTATCTTTGCAGCATGAATCCTGCAAAAAAGTGATTTCAAGCAAAAAAGGATGAACCAGTTGATATTTAGCATGATATGTATAGGTTGTCCGAAACTGTCTCAGTTCTAAAAATGTAAAATCCGAGTATTTCCATTGCCTTTCCGTTACCAAGTCATTACCTGTTTTTGGCGAAGCAAAACACGGCAGAATACTATCTATAATATTGTATTTTAGTCGATTATGCAAACCGAAGCGATTTGTGCCAAAATAAGTTCTATCCGTGGCGCATTGATAGCCTACCGCTCATTTTTCATAACCCGAATAACTCATTTGGAAGTAATTTTAAAACTAAAAAATGAGCGTTATGACAAACGAGTTGAAGGTGTTATTCTACCTCAAAAAGAATCAAAGTAAGAAAAACGGTCTTTGCCCTGTAATGGGACGAATCCATGTCGGCAAAACTATGGCTCAGTTCAGTCTTAAAATTGATGCCGATATCAAATTATGGGATGCCAAAGCCGGACGGCTGAGAGGAAAAAGCGTAATTGCTAATGATGTAAACAGACAGATAGAAAAGGTAAACCTGTTGATTTATTCCCGCTACAACGAAGCCTTGCACCTCGGACGGGATTTCACCGCTTCCGATTTGAAAGCCATCGTACAGGGAATTGCTGGGGCGCAGGAATCTCTTTGCGCCTGTATGGAGAAAATGATTGAAAAGTTCTCTGTCAGAGTTGGAAAGGACAGGGCATTAAGCACTCTAACGGGTTTCAGGTATTACCACTCCTTATTATTATCATTCCTTCGGGAGAACTACAGATTAGACGATATTTCCTTCAAAGCCCTGAACTACTCATTCATCGAAGAGTATGTCCATTTTTTGCGCGTAACGCGAAAATTGTCTGTAAGAACCACCATTGGTGCTGTCAGCCGGATGCGGGAAGTTATATCCGATGCAATTGACGAAGGTGTCATCGGCAGAGACCCTTTCTTTTCGTATGAACTGAGATCACCAGAAATCAAACACCGGAACATTAACCGGGAGGATTTGGAGAAGATAATGGCAGCGGAATTTACCGATGAAACTACTTCCCTTGTCCGAGACTTGTTTGTCTTCTCTACCTTTTGCGGATTATCCTATATTGATGTAAAGAACCTGACTTATGACAACATTGTTAAGCAGGAAGACGGAAGTTACTGGATTATGACACATCGCCAAAAGACAGGAAGTTCATCCAATATCCGGCTAATGGATATTCCCCTCTCTTTGATTGAAAAATATCGAAATAGGAATGATGATGGCACAAATAAAAAAGTATTTCCCGTACCTATCTATCAAACTACCTTGAAACACCTGAAAAAGATTGATAAACAATGCTGTCTGGGACGAAATCTTTCGTATCACATGAGCCGCCATACATTCGCCAGTTTAATTACGCTCTCAGAGGGAGTTCCCATTGAAACGGTCAGCAAAATGCTGGGGCATCAGGATATTAAAACGACACAGACTTATGCCGAAGTATCTACGGAGAAAATCCTGAAAGATATTATGATATTGTCGGAGAAAATAAACGGCAAGTATATCCTTGTCAATTAATACTATAATTAAAAACGGAAAAAAGTTATGCGAAGCACTTTCAATATACTGTTTTACATCAACAGGCAGAAGATAAAAAAGAATGGTAAATGTCCCATACTTGGCCGCATCACTGTGGACGGGAAAGCCGTTCAGTACAGTACCAAAGAAGAGATTGAATCCAAGTTCTGGAATCCTGAATCCGGTTGTTGTATGGGGAAAGGAAACGACTGCAAACGGATTAATCTCCGGCTGGAAGAACTGAAACGGGAAATAGAGCAATATTACCAACGGGACATTGAGCGCAGCGGATATGTTACAGCGGAAGGAATCAAAAACGCCATTCAGGGAGTAGGGACAAATGATATTACGCTCCTCAAAGAGTTTGCCCTGATGAAAGAAGAGATAAAAAACAGCATCGGGATTACCCATGCCCAAAAGACCTATTACCGGTACGGGAATGCCTACAATGTCATCCGTGATTTCCTGAAATATAAATATGGTATTGATGACATACCTTTTTCACAGATAAACAAGCAGTTTATGGAAGACTATCATTTCTACCTGCTTACCGTTCGCAATTTCGCCACGTATACCATTCAGAATTATGTCCGTTTCCTAAAACACACCATTGAGCGGGCTGTCAATAAGGAGATTATCTACCGCAATCCTGTCAGGCGGTTTTATGCTGAAGGCAGGAAATCATCCCGCCGTTGGATTTCACGGGAAGACTTGAATACGATACTGGCTACACCCCATCCGAAAAAGAATGTAAACAAGGTACGAAACTTATTTATCTTCTCAACTTTCACCGGATTGGCGTATGTCGATGTCTGCAATCTGAAGTGGAGTGATATTAAAGCCGATAAGAATGGGTACACATGGATATTCAAGGATAGGACAAAGACCACGACGGAGTGTTGCATTCCGCTGTTAGACATACCCTTGTCCATTATTGAACAATTTAAGGGGAAGAAGAATACCGATAAAGTCTTTGACTTCTTTTGTCACACTACGGTGAATAATCATTTGGCAGAACTCAGCAGGTTTTACAAACTGAAAAAACCTTTGGATTATCACGCAGCTCGGCATAGCTGGGCAACGACCATCTGCCTGTCGAATGGCGTTCCGATAGAAACATTGAGCCGGACGATGGGACACCGGAGTATAAAGACCACCCAAATTTATGCAGAAGTAACCAATATGAAGATGGATGAAGACATGAAACTGCTGGAAAACCGCATTGGAAACAAATACCGGTTTCCCAATGCCAACACTGAAAGCAAAACGAACGACATCATTGAGTTTGAGAGGAATAATATAGAACCGAAACAATTAAAATTGGAGGAAGCGATATGAAAAAGACAACTGACAAAGGTGTATTATCCATCAAGATAAACAGCCGAAACGAAATGAGCATAGTTTTCCAACCTGTGAACGATACAGTTTGGATGAACAGAAACCAACTCTGTGAACTCTTCGGATGCTATATGCAAGATATTGACCGCTGCATCGGGGAACTGTTTGAAAAGAAACTACTGAAAGTAGAAGAAACATGCAAGTATCATGTTATAGCCGGAGGTAAGCACATCAGCTATGATATAACAGAAGTGAATCTGGCGGTGATTATTACGATGGCTTTCCGGTTGGAAACTCCTGAAGCAAGGATACTAAGAATGTGGTTCATAGAGCAAGTAGCTAAAGTGAAAAGCCTTGATGTGATGTTTGCGGGTGTAGGGCAGGATTTCCGGTTGAACTGATTTTCCACCCTGTATTTGCTACAACCGATTGGAGGAGATTTACAACCTCCTCTTTTTCCACACATCAAAATAATTATTTTCAAGCATTTGCAGCACATCCGATAGCTTATACAGAATTTTGCCCTCAATCTTATAGTAGGCAAGATGCCCTCGCTCCCGGTAATCCTGCAAAGTGCGGAGACCCAAACCCAATGTTTTGCAAACCTCCCTATTGCTCAGGAATGTTTCACCGAGCAAGGTCGGTTTCCGTAATTGTTTGTACTTGAAAACCTTGTTTCCGGCTATGCGTATGGCCGAAAACAATTCATTTATTTCCGGGGAATGGGAATCCAAAACGTCGTCTATATTCATTATTCCTGCTTTTTTAGTAGTTCAACACGATTCCTTTCGAGAAATTCTTTCACGTCTTCCTGTTTGTAGAAACATTTATGCCCGATTTGAGAATAGGGAATCAATCCCTTATCCCGGAATGTTTGGAGCGTTCGTTTGCTGATGCTCAGAATCCGGCAAACAGCTTGGTTGTCCAACCAACCATTGTCAGGTTCAGCATGTAAAGTGTCAATCTGCGCCAGCAAATCGGCTACACACATTTTCAGTTTCTCAAAAGTCCTTCCTTCTATCATTCGTATTTCCATATGGCATCCTGTTAATTTGAGGAATGCAAAGAAAAGAGAAATAAACCGAAAAAATAACGAATGCGAGATGCGTGGTACGAGTTGGCAGTCGAGTGGTAGGGTCATAAAATGATATTTCCCACTCTTCGCTTGTCTTATACCTCTTTATGAGTATTTTTGCAGAGCACTGTTTATTTAAAGAGGAATGAGTCATATTATCAATAAATCAGGGGCTGAAACAGATTTATTCAGAAATTTGTCGCAAAGGGGTATTCGTAGATTCTCCTGCATAGATGATTTATTCTCATTCAAAAAGAACTATCTTATCGAAATAGAGCATTTTCGGGAAAGGAAAGTAACTGAAGTCAGAGATGAAATAGAAAATCTATCGAAAAGAATCATTTCATTACGCACCGAATACGAACAGCAGAGACTGGAACGGGTAGAACTCACAAATAGAGAAATAGCAGAACTAAAAGCAAAGTTATCAATCTCACCTAAGAACTTGGTGGCAAAGGTCAAAGGGTATTTTCATAAGAGAAGACTGTCGTATTTGGAGACACACTTCGATCTAATTGTGGAAAAACCGCTACAAGAACTACAGAGCGAAATAAAAGATATAACAGAGCGATTAAGTCATCTTTCTTCTCATCAGCAAGATGCTATAGCGAAAAGGTCAGCCTCTTTCATTGCTGATACTGAACGCACAGCATCTATTTTAACTGAACTTTCTCCGCTAATTTATGGAGCTATCGGTGAACTTAAAGCTATTGAACTTCTGAGAAAATTGCCGGATGGATATTACATCATCAACGATTATCAACGTTCATTTCATTCTCCGTTACACATGAAGAGCGAGGACGACTGGATATATTCGATACAGCTTGACCACGTTGTAATTGGCCCTACGGGAGTTTTTGTTATTGAAACTAAATATTGGAGTTTAAATTCCATAAAGAACAACAATCTATTTTCTCCCGTAAAACAATTGAGACGTGGTGGATTTGCATTATTCGTTACACTCAACAATACTATTCGGAGGTACAGAGTGTTCAATAATCACTGGGGTTCGACGCAAGTGCCGGTTGCTAATATCTTATTGATGATGAATGCCACAACAAATGAGCAATTCCAATTTGTCAAAATACTAACTGAGTCCAATTTATTGAACCACATTACTAATCGCCCTGTCACTCTTACAAATGAGCAGGTAAAATGTTTGGTGGAAGAGGTGTTATAGGATATCAAAAGGGCTAGCTTTGCAGCTAACTTAAGAGATCACATGAGAGATATATTTATGCCGATAATGAAATCACATGAAGAGCATTACATAATCAGAAAACTGTCTACTACTGAAGATAAAACAAGTGCGGCAACGCGCATTCTCAGTTTCTCGAAAGTCCTTCCTTCTATCATTCTTATTTCCATCCTGTTATTTAAAGAATACAAAGGAAATAAATCAGAAAAAACAGAGATTATAGAATGGGTGCTATAAGTTGGCAGTTGAGTGGTAGGCTAATAAGATAAAAGGCAAAATATACCGATTTAACGAAAAATAGTACCCTCTATTCGTAGCGTAAAGGTATATCTTTGTACTAATTCTCAAAAAAAGAAAGATGTATGAAAACAGAAATGGAAAAATGTTTGGCAGGTGAATGGTATGATTGTCATGATCCGGTTTTCCTTCAGTTAAAAGGGAAAACGGTTGATCTCTTGATGAAATATAATTCGCTTCCATACAGCAGTAAAGATGAGAAATATCTAATACTGAAAGAAATGCTTGGTAGTATTGGGACAAAAGTGTCTGTTGGTCATTCGTTTACTTGCGATTATGGTTGTAATATTCATATTGGGAACAATGTTACGGTAAACACCGGATGTACTTTCGTTGATTGTAACAAAATCACTATCGGGAATAATGTACTGATAGCTCCTCATGTGCAAATCTATACGGTAACACACCCTGTCGAGTTAAATGACCGGCTCACTCCTGTCGAAACGCCTCAAGGAACCGAATATATTCGTCATACATACGCTCTTCCCGTAACGATTGAAGATGGGTGTTGGATTGGTGGTGGCGTGATTATTCTACCCGGAATTACCATTGGAAAAGGGAGCGTAGTAGGAGCAGGAAGTGTCGTAACCAAAGATATTCCTGCTAATAGTTTAGCGGTAGGAAATCCTTGTAAGGTTATCCGTAAAATAAATGAAGTGCCTACTTATCCCCTCTCTTTCTGAAATCGGACGGACTGCATCCCCTGTATTTCTTAAATAACTTATTCAGGTGGCTCTCATCCGTAAAACCCAGTTCGGTTACAATTTCGTTTATTCTCATCTCGCTGTGCAACAATCTGTTTTCCACCATTTTTAGCTTGTAGTTCAATATAAATTGTTGCATGGTCTCGTTCGTGTGCTTCTTGAAATAACGCCCCAAATAACTCGCCGAAATACCGAAGTGCCGGCTGATTGTTTTTGCTTTAATCTTATCCGGTTGATAAATGTTATTTTGTATATATTGCAGAATATCAATTGATTTGTCATCCGACCGCTCATCCAATTGTTCCGGCAGAAAGATGGCAATATTGCGTGCCACAACGATAATTATCGTGTTGATTAGCTGCGTGATAATTTCCTTACTGTATATATTCCGATTGACATATTCGCGAATAATAGCTTCAATCATGGGTTTTACCAGCAACTTATCCGTCTTATTCCTCAATATACATCCCGGCTGATGATTAGCATGCTGTAAAATAAACTCCAACCGCTGTATATTTTCAGCACCAAAAATTGCCGAGTGAATATAAATGTCGTTAAACTTGATATTAACGAATTTGGTCATCGTATGAATTTCGAACGAGTGAGAATCTCCCGGCGTAATCATAAATAAATGACCGTCATGGTACGGAAACTTCCCATTATTAATCCGTTGAATACCTGTTCCGGATAATATATATACCAATTCAAAGAAGGTATGATCGTGTTCTTTCAGAAGGGATTCGTCAAGTTCACTCATACTAATCTCAAAAGGCTGATGTAAATTCTCTCGTTTCATCCTGCAAATATAATCATAATAGCAATAATATACCTATATAGAGAAATATATTACTCCTATTTCTCTAAAAATAGGGTGTATTTTTGTAGTATAGAAACATTTATAGGAAAGAAATTACAGAATTGAATAAAATGGAGGAAAAGAGAAAGATTAAACTGGTCGCTTTTGATTTAGATGGTACCATTGGTGAAACGATTCCAATATGTATGAAAGCGTTTAAGATGGCTATTGAGCCATATACAGAGCATGAGCTTTCGGAAGAAGATATCATACCGTATTTTGGGTTGAATGAGGAAGGAATGGTAAAACAAGTAGTTACGGATGATAATTGGGAAAAGGCATTGAATGATTTTTATGCTATTTACAAGGAATTGCATGTGTTTTGTCCTCATCCGGTTGAAGGCATAACAGAGTTGATTAAAGAACTGAAAAAGAACTTCATTCCGGTTGCCCTCATTACAGGGAAAGGCAAAGAGAGTTGTGCTATTACATTACAGCAATTTGGGATGGAACGACTTTTTGACCGAATAGAGACTGGTTCTGCCAAAAAGAACCGAAAATCGGAAGTAATAAGGGAGTTACTTCGCAGCTATCATTTACACGCCGATGAGATGGTTTATGTCGGCGATGCGGTTTCTGATATACAGGAATGTAAGAAAGCCGGGATTACCTGTTTGTCTGTTACGTGGGGGGCTTTACCTGAGACCATTCATCAATTGGAACAATACAATCAAGGGAGTATATTTCATTCGGTTAGCTCATTAAGCGAATTTCTACTAAACAATCTTTCCCTCAACCTCAAATAATCATACAGCATAAAACAAAATGAATAAAGTCAAGAAAATACTGATGTATAGTCAATTAAAGATTATTGATAACATTAAAATTTAAGATTATGCAAAAGTTTATGCAACTGGGACTATTCCGTTTATTAGTGGAAATCCCACAAAATGAAGCGCATACTTCACAATTAGAAGAGTCTTATGACGAATTTGCCTTGAAAGTTTTGACAAGGCTACAGTTGGAAACCAACCCTGCCGAACTCTATTACAGTTTCGGATTCGTTCATTTGAAACTTGCCGGAATATGTGAACGCTTATCCGGTGAGCAGGGGAAAAAATGCCTTGAAAACAGCTTTTAAAACAATGTACCTGTTGGAATTAGGTATGCAGGTACTGGAATGGCGAATTACTGTGCCCGGCGGTAGCACCAAAAGTGTATCCGAAAATAAACCTATTTTTTCAGGGAACAAGTTGCTTTCCTTGTATAGAAAATTTAACCTTACTGATACAGAGGAAGAAACCCAGCTTTCACCTCCGAAAGTAAAACTGAATTGGACAGGCAACAAAGTCGAATTAGTCGAACTGATTTATGCTCTGGAGACAGCAGGTTGCTTTAATCACGGACATGCCGCCATCAAGGAAATCGTTACTTATATCGAGGTCGTATTCAATATAAATTTAGGCGATTATTACCATACGTTTATGGAAATACGCAACCGGAAAAACAGTACTGTCTTCCTTGATAAACTTATAAAGGTTTTAAATGACCGTATGGAAGAGGCAGACCGGAAAAAATGAACTATCTTTGTAGCGACAAAGATTTGATAAAGATGGCTTTCGTTTAGAATGAAGCCACCTTATATATTGTAACATAACGTTCACTGAACGTCTCACTCTGAAAACTGGTAATTTTCAATAATCAAAAGAGACTGACAGATGCAATGTTCATGCTATACATCAGTATAGTGTGGGCATGCCTGTTTCTTTTGATAGGTATACCAGTACCTCAGAGTGGAATAGTGCATGTTCCACACTTTTTCTTATTGGCGTTTTTACAACTCGTATTAACACATTTATATAACAGAATTGAATTATGAAACAAATTGATATAAATAATTGGAACCGGAAAGAACATTTTGAGTTCTTTTACCGGATGGACTATCCTCAATACAATATTTGCATGAATATAGATGTTACCCCTTTGGTTGCATTCTGCAAAAAAGAAAAACTGTCATTTTATTATTCTATGATTCATGCTGTTACAAAAGCGGCAAATGAAACTGAGAATTTCAAATACCGGATAAGAGACGGGAAAGTTGTCCTGCATGACAGTCTTCATCCCTCTTTCACTCAAATGGATGAAAATGTTTCGACAGAACTCTTCAAAATGGTAACAGTCGATTTTACGGAAAATATAAGGGAATTTGTGATGGCAGCGGAGAGGGAAAATGCAGCTCAAAAGTTATATTTCAATCCGCAGAAACTAATAGGTCGAGACGATTTACTCTATATCACCTGCATTCCGTGGGTATCATTCACACATGTTTCCCATACTATCTCTCTGAATAGAGATGATGCCGTTCCGAGAATATCATGGGGAAAATACTTTCATGACGGAGATAGGATATTGCTGCCGTTTTCCGTTCAGGTTCACCACGCATTGGCGGATGGTCTTCATGTAGGCAAGTACGTGGAGAAGTTGCAGGAATATATATCTGCGCTGTAACTGATAATGAAAAGATTAGAAAATGAATTAAAAACAAAACCGAGATGAACATACAGGTAATAGCATTCGATGCTGATGATACATTATGGGATAACCAGCCCTTGTTTGACGAAATAGAGAAGGATTTTTGCGATTTACTTGCAGAATATGGTTCTCATACCGAAATATCCGAAGCTCTATTTGCTATCGAAATGCAGAATATGAAATACTACGGATATGGAGCTAAGGCCTTTACCCTATCAATGATAGAAGCTGCCATAACAATAAGCCAACATCAGATTTCGGCCGAAAAGATTAACCGGATTGTAGAAATGGGTAAATACCTGCTGAATATGCCTATCCGTTTACTGGATGGAGTAGAAGATACGTTGGAGCAGTTGAACAAAAAGTATAAGTTGGTAGTTGCCACAAAAGGAGATTTGCTCGACCAACAGCGTAAGTTGAAAAAATCCGGTATTGCAGGGTATTTCGACCATGTAGAGATTATGACAGATAAGACAGAAAGTGAATATAACAAGCTGATTGCTTCCCTAAATACCGAACCTCAACATATACTAATGGTCGGGAACTCATTAAAATCGGATATATATCCGGCTTTGGCTGTAGGAATGTATGCGGCATACGTTCCTTATCATGCCATGTGGAAACATGAATTGACAGACGAAAATGTTACAAACGAGCGGTTCCTTAAAGTTGAGTCATTCAGACAATTGACTGAAATTTAAACACTCCGGCTCTTACCCTGTTTAAAACACCCTAACATTTAAAATTTAAAGATAAAAGATATATGAAAATAGAACATGTAGCCATTTGGGCAGATGATTTGGAATTGCTTCGTGAGTTTTATATGAAGTATTTTGGTTTAAGTTGCGGGAACAAATATGTGAACCCGAAAAAAAACTTTAGTTCCTACTTCTTGTCTTTTGGAGAAGGTAAGACGCGTATTGAACTGATGCACATCCCAGACATGGGAAATCCATCCGGTAGAGGCAATCTGAAAGGATTAGC
>QMCD01001966.1_pt1 | contig 11903 bp, 12 predicted proteins | sample 1821841 | NCBI WGS metagenome assembly QMCD01 (sample SAMN01991225, study PRJNA193472) | Termite gut metagenome, whole genome shotgun sequencing project. | isolation source: worker | host: Macrotermes natalensis | reverse complement strand
CCATTCCGAACAGAGCAGTTAAGCCCACCAGCGCCGATGGTACTTGTCGAAAGACTGGAAGAGTAGGTCGTTGCCTAACTTTTTTACAAACCTCTATCTTTAACTGGATAGAGGTTTTTTGCTTTTGTGTTATGTCTTAATGAAATTTTTATCGTCATGCTTCACGATAAGGACTTCAACGCTCTTATTTTCGACCTCTAACTAAGTAATCCAGTCTTTAAGCTATATCGTTTCCACATCCTTTTCTTGATTTCTTACTCGCATTTCCTGCATGAGGTTGTAGATTGCTGATGTTGCCTCTTTGCGGAAAGGTGTCGCCCTATGGCGAAGTATATTTTCACTTTTGTAAAATGGTTTCGCCTTTTGGCGAAAGTTGTTTTCAAAACTGTGGGAAGCTTTCGCCCTTTGGCGAAATATATTTTCAAAAGTGTGAGAAGCTTTCGCCAAAAGGCGAAACCATTTTTCAAAAGTGCGGGATACTTTCGCCTCTTGGCGGAACCATTTTACAAAAGTGTGGGCAGATTTTGCCAAATAAAAAACTGGTAAAACAGGTTTGTAAATGATTTTCACAGATAGAAAGCTACTGTAATCAATCCTTTCTACCGGAAAAAAACTATTTCCGATAAACCTCCCAAAAAACTACCTGAAAGAATTTACGCGCCAGCGAATCTATAATGATATCCGGTGGCATTGTATTATATAATTATTTAATACTGTCAAGTTTTTAGCAGGAAATCTTACATTTCGCTTAATAATAATAAGGAAAAAATCGTATCTTTGCAACCTATGATGGATGATTTTTTTGGGTCGGAAGAGGAATTGGAAGATATTGAAGGCAATGAACTTATATCTCGATACGAAAGAGTGATTAAAAATAATCAGCCTGCATATTTGAGTGTGGACGATTATGAATTCCTTTTCATGCATTATGTACAGTTTTATAATGATCCGTTTTTGGAGGAAATAAATTTGGAAATGGCGACAAAAGTCATTCGTTCCGGAGTAGAACAGTATCCCAATGCCCCTTTATTGAGTATATTCTGGATTTATAACCAATTTCTTAATGGAGAAATCTCCGATGAGAAAGCTGTTGAATTGTTACGGACAATAGAGTTTCCCGGATATGAACGCTTGTCTCAAAACTATCATTTGGCAACTGTTTATATAAAAATCAATGCGTTGGATGCTGCTCGTTCGTTATATGAAAGCATGCTTAGAGATGCTTGTGGTGATGATGACAAAGAAAGAATCTATTCGGAACTTATTTTCCTTTCCGAAGATGCTTCTCTGACCTTGAAATATACTGTTCGATTGCTGACAATTGCTCCACGAAGAGAACAATTGTTATTGGATGAGCTCTATGCGCATTTTCTTTTTAAAGATGATACGGGAATATCGTTTTTCAAATTGTTTGTGGACAAATTTCCTTTTTCTGTTAAAGGCTGGCAATGCCTGGGAGAAGCATATTCTTCCCAGTTTTTATATGAAAATGCAGTTGATGCTATAAATAATGCGATTGCTCTTTCCAGTAGAGTAGAACCTGTCATTTCTTTGGCGAGGGTCTATCGTTTATGGGGAAAACATGAGGATGCGTTGGATTCTTATAAAGAGGCAATGTTGATAGAACCGGATAACAGGGATTTTTATTCAGATATGGCGGAAGTTTATCATCTTTTAGGACAACAGGAATTGGCAATTTATTCTTTCGGTTTAATATTAGATAATACGCCTAATCATTTACCTGCATTGATGGGAATGGCATTATGTTTAGCCGCACAGGATAATTATTCCGATGCTGTTCGTTATTTACGGCAAGCAATAAAGATAGATTATGCTCCTGTCGAGGCGTGGCTTTTATTGGCAGACTATTTTATTGAACTGGAAAATGATGATGAAGCAATACAATTATATAAAAAGGCAACGGAATTATTTCCGCTTTCCGCTGATGTCTGGCTTTCGTATTCAAATTACTATGCAATGATAGAAGATATGAAGCAGGCTTGTGTGGTTCTCAATCAAGGACTGGTATTGATGTCCGATAATGCGCAATTGCTGTACAGAATGGCAAATTATTATTTCTTGGATGAAGATTATTCGTCGGGAATTGCCTATCTTAAATCTGCTTATATGTCGGAGAGCATGTATTTGAATCAATTTTTGGATTATGACGAACAAACGGCAGTGTTGCCTGTTGTTGTGGATGTGATCAATGAATTGATACATAAGAATGAAATGAATTAAAATTGATGTCTGACAATGGCAAATTCAAATTTATATTGCCAAGATATTTTTAAATAATTAAATTAGCAAATAACCAAATCAACAGAGAAATATGATACAATACATTTGGGTTTATTTAAAAGGAATTGCAATGGGTGCCGCAGATGTTGTTCCCGGGGTCTCGGGAGGAACAATTGCATTTATTACAGGGATTTATGAGCGGCTCATAACTGCTATAAAGAATGTTATTCCGGGCTTAAAACTATTCTTCAAGGGAAAATTTAGAGAGTTTTGGAAGATGATTGACGGAACTTTCTTGTTATTTTTAATATTGGGAATAGCAACCAGTTTTTTAACATTAGCACATGCAGTTACCGGTGCGATGGATAATTATCCTATTCTCACATGGGCATTCTTTTTCGGCTTGGTGCTTGCTTCGACTTTGTTTATTGGCAAAACGGTAAAATGGAATTGGAAGACGGTTTTGGCATTTTTGCTTTTTATGGTTGTTGCTTTTTTTGTGACATCTCCTGAAAATCGTCCGCTGAATACTGATGATTCGTATTGGTTTATATTTCTTTGTGGGGCGATTGCTATTTGTGCAATGATACTTCCGGGCATTTCAGGGAGTTTTATTTTGTTGTTGCTGGGGAATTATTTTTTTATGATGGATGCTCTAAAGAATTTTGAATTTGGAGTTATTCTTGTATTTATTGCGGGAGCTTTTATTGGAATTGTATCTTTTTCCAATATTTTATCCTGGTTTTTTAAGCATTTTAAAATGCTAACTTTGGCTTCATTGACAGGTTTTATGTTTGGGTCGTTGAATAAGATTTGGCCCTGGAAACAAGTTTTGACTACCTATGAAAATAAAGATGGAATTATAAAACCCTTGACGGAAAAAAATGTTTTACCTTCCGAATTTAAACAAATTGCAGGTACAGAGAATCAACTTTTGTTTGCTATCTTAATAATGCTTATAGGCTTTGTACTGGTTTTTGCTATCGAATTTATTTCCGGCAAATTAAAAAAGAATGGTTCAGCAGTTACTAAATAATGAGATTGTTTGGCTTGATCGGTTTTCCATTAGGACATTCTTTTTCCAAGGATTATTTCAAAAATAAATTTGCATCCGAAGAAATTGATAATGTTGATTTTTTGAATTTTGAATTGGAAAACCTAAATGGACTTTGTGGATTGATTGAAGAAAATTCTTACCTGGAAGGACTTACGGTTACAATTCCTTATAAAGAAGCTATACTGTCTTTTATGAATGAAATTTCCGACGAAGTACAGAAAATCGGAGCGATGAATGTCATTAAAATAAATAGAAACAACGGACGAATTTATTTATCGGGTTATAATACCGATGCTTATGGTTTTGAGAAGTCTTTGTTGGAGTATTTAGACACACATCATAAACAGGCATTTATATTAGGAACAGGTGGTGCTGCAAAAGCAGTTGCTTTTGTGTTGGATAACTTAGGAATCAATTATCTTTTTGTCTCCCGAAATACGGTAAAGAAAGATACGGTTTTATATAATGATTTGACAAAAGAATCAATGGCATCTCATACTTTGATAATCAATGCTACACCAATGGGGATGTATCCGAATGTAGATATTTGTCCGGATATTCCATATCAATATTTAACAGATAAGCACTTTTTGTTTGATTTGGTGTATAATCCTCAACAGACATTATTTATGAAAAAAGGGATAGAGCATGGGGCAATGGTCTGTAGTGGATATGATATGTTGCGGTATCAGGCAGATAAGGCGTGGGAGATTTGGAATGAGAGTTAAATAGTTCATATTTGACGATATATCCAAAAGGAAAAGTATTGTTCTTGCAAATGTCATTAAAAATTAAATAAAAATAGAATATAAATTAAATAATAAAATTTTATAATTATGTATAATACAAAAGAACTTGAAAAAATATATGCAGGAAAAACAAAGGATGTTTACCTGTTAAAAAACGGAAACCTTCTTCTTCAATTTACTAACAAAACAACCATGAATGATAGTGGCGAAGAAGATCCTGGTGGAAATAAAGTTGGAAAAGAAGTTGCAGGAAGTGCCCGGGCATGTATTTTGATGACACAGCATTTTTTCAAATTATTTGCAGAAGCCGGAATTCCAACTCATCTTATTGGTATTGATGTTGAAAATTTGCAATTGGAAGTAAAACAGGTTACAACTATCGGAAAAGAACTTTTTGTGAATGGAACCGGTGGAATAGAATGGATATGGAGGAACCGATTTACCGGTAGTTTCCGAAAGATATTCGGAAGATATAATAAAAATCTTAAAGATGGGGATATATTTCCATTTCCGGTAGTTCATGCAACCGTAAAAGATGATGAAGCAGGGGATCCTTATATTGAAAAAGATTTTTTGGAGGCATTGCAAATTTTATCCGGGGATGATTATGAAGTTCTTAAAGGATATACTAAAAAAGCCGGAGAAATTTTATATAAAGAATTTCAAAAACTTGGATGTGATATTTGGGACTTTAAAATTGAGTTTGGACGCGATAAAGGTGGTAATTTGATCCTGATTGATGAGATAGGTCCGGGAAGTGCTCGCGTTTACAAAAATGGTAAGAAAATGGAAAAAGTTGAAATCGGAGAATTGTTCGGATAAAACTTTGTTGTAATGGATAATATATTAGAAAACAAAACAAATACTCCCTTATCTGAGTTAGGCGAATTCGGATTGATTGACTATTTGACAAAGAATATTAAAATAAAAAATAAAAGTACGGTTTTAGCTGTAGGAGATGATGCGGCTATTATTGATGTAAAAAAAAGGTACCAGGTCGTTTCAACTGACTTATTGGTGGAAGGCATTCATTTTGATTTGCATTATACTCCGCTGAAACATATTGGCTATAAAGCCATAGCAACCAACCTTTCCGATGTTGCGGCTATGAATGCCAAGCCTGAACAGGTATTGGTAAGTATTGCCGTTTCAAGTCGCTTTACAGTGGAAGCAATTGCGGAGATTTATGAGGGAATTTATGCTTGCTGTGAACGTTATAATGTTGATTTGGTGGGTGGAGATACTACTTCAAGTTTAAGTGGATTATTTATCAGTGTTACAGTTTTAGGTTATGCCGACAAAGAAAAAATTGTGAAACGAAGTACTGCAAAAGAAAATGATTTAATATGTGTTAGTGGAGATTTAGGTTCTGCCTATATGGGATTGTTAATTTTGGAACGGGAAAAGCAGGTTTTCCTTAAAAATCCAGATACTCAACCTGAATTAGAAGGATTTGATTATATGTTGGAGCGTCAGCTTAAACCTGAACCTCGTTTAGATATTATTGATTTATTGGCAAAACATGAAATTCTACCTACGTCTATGATTGATGTTTCGGATGGATTGGCATCGGAAATATTGCATATTTGTAAGGATTCAAATTGTGGCTGCGTAATTTATGAAGATAAGATTCCGATAGATACGACAGCATACAGTACATTATTGGAGTTTGGGATAGTTCCTTCAACGGCGGCACTTAATGGTGGAGAAGATTATGAGTTGTTGTTTACTATCAAGCAGGATGACTATGAAAAAATACAACAAATACCTGATATTAGCGTTATTGGTTATATAAAAGACAAAAATAGCGGCTGTTCCATGATTACTCAAGATGATCAATCCATAGAACTTTCTGCTCAAGGATGGGATGCATATAAAAAGAATAATACGAATATATAATGAAGCGTTTATTAATCTTTTTTCTATTAATTATCATATTGTTCACTTCTTGTCGTGAGAGAATTAACTTTGACAAGAAGCCTTATTTGGAGTTTGTCAGCCTGACCAAAATAGATGATGGGACTTCGATAGATAAAAAAGCCACTCTAATACTTTATTTTACGGATGGCGATGGTGATATAGGATTGGATGAAAGCTTTGATTATTATCCGTTTGATTCGGGTTCCGCCTATTACTATAATTTCTTTGTTAATTATTATACCAAGCGTAATGGCGAATTTTTGATTGATACTGTAGTATCCCCATATATGAGTGTTCGTTTGCCTCGTTTCCTTTCTTCCAATAATCCCGAACCCTTGGAAGGTGAAATTGAACGAATTTTGGATATTAACAATCCGAATCCTGCTTCTCCCGATATTGATACTGTAAAATTTGAGTGTTGGATAGTGGACAGAGAATTAAACGAAAGCAAGCATGTTTTTACGGATGAATTGATTGTGAGGAATAGGTGATTTTTGATTATTTACCTTTTTTGCAGAGGTGTCTTTTATAGTAGCTTGCAGTTTGTTTATTTCCTGATATTTTGATTTGAACCAGCTAATGATATTCTGCCTGTTGATAGATAGTTTCAACTTAACTCAATGTTTTTTCTGGTTAAAATTAGTTATTGTTGAGTTACCGGATATTGCGTAAGTGAAAGAATCTTGAAACTTGGAATTTTTGAAATAATAAATGTTTTGTCAGGTCAATGCACAGGATAAACGAGGGGGAGTGGAATAACTGAAGGCTTGAAGGACGGAATGGGGAGGGTAATGTCTTTGTTACATTTTACTTGCTATATTTTGAAGATAATCTACCGAATAATCAATATATTCTTGTTTTGAGAATATGCTACGTTTTCTATCATTCCATTCCGACAATTTTTGTGTAATTATTTGTTTGTCAAAAGTATGATTTTCGGAAACAATAAAATCAATAGAAGATAATAATTCAAGTGCAAAATCAGAATAAAAGCCATCTAAAAATTTTGTGGTTTTTTGTGCTATTTCAGAAAGTTCAGCATTTCTGTCAATGTAAGATTTAACTGTTTCGTAAGTATCTGCAACAAGCATTAATGGGTCAAATGGTTTTTTATCCATATCACTATAACCCATAATATAACTGCCATTTAAACAATTTAAAATGTATCTGACCTTACCTGAATACGGTCCATAAAATTGAGGGCTATATTGAAGTTTTAAATATTTTTTCGCACCAAATTTTTGTAAAAAATAACATATTTTCTCGCTTGAAAATTCGGAAACATACTCGCCATTACGCACTAAATCAAAAAGAACATATAACAATAATGCTCTTGCTTCTGTGAGTTTTGCTCTTTCTGTTTTCAGATATTCTTTGATTTCACGAGTTGGTTCATAAATAAAAATTTCAACATCTAAGTCTTTCAATTTTTGCTCAATTATTTTTTTTACTTTTTCCCATTCTAAACCACCATTACCTGCTCCAAGAGGTGGCAATGCAATACTTTTTATTTTTTCTTTTTCTATTATTTGAACTAAATTGTCTAATCCTTTCTCAATAAAAATATATTCTGACGGTTTTCGCCAATCTTGTTTGGTCGGAAAATTGATAATAATTTTTTCACCTGAATCGAGATTGCTGTCTTTGTATACAAATAAATTTCCAATAGCAATTTCTTTGTACTTGCATGCATTTTGATAAGCATTAAAATTATTGGGGTATGCTTTTTTGAACTGCAAAGCGATACCTTTCCCCATAACACCAATGGTATTAACGGTATTTACCAATGCTTGTGCATCGCTTTCTAAAATATTTCCTATTGTATAATGTATCATAATCTTAATAATATGCTCTTGGATATATTTTTATCTTATTTTCGGCTATTTGCATTTCTAAAAGATGTTGTTGTGCTGCTTCATTGTAACAAACAAAACCTTTCAACAAGTTTGCGGGAATATCTTCGGCAATTAAAAACTCCGCCTGCTTTTTCCATTTTAAAATCAAATTTTCATCTCCCGACCAATTTTGTGCTTTAACTGCATTCCAATTAATAATTGAAGGCAAGTCATTGATTTTATCATTATTATAAAATAATGTCCAATAGTCTGTTGCGTGTCCATCAGAAAAATAGTATGTTATGCCCGATTGTACAAGTTCCTCAACATTACAAACAAGATATATAATGTCTTTTGGTGGTGTAGCTCTTTCTACCCAATTCCCACCGTGTTGTATCACATATAACATTGGCATGCGAATCCCAAAATAAAAAGGAATAAAATCGCCAAGCGTAATCTTTTTTATAGAGTGGGAATGGTTTCCGTTTGTAATTAATACTTGTTTTGTTGCTCTTGTAGTAATCAAGCTTATATCGCCAATAGGAACATAGTCAGCATTGGCATTAGGCGAGTTTTTGTGCGTAATGCCATTCATGAGAATATGAGGAATATTCTCAATATGCGTCATCCTATATATGTGAATATGCGACAAACTCATTATTAACTTATATTTTTTCAAAAGTACAACTTTTTTTGATATAATTGATTGCAGGTATCTTGATTTTTGTTTTCATCTCGTTTATATTTTGTGCCGATTCATTTCTACTTCTTTTCAGCTGGTAATTCCACATCGTATTCGTCGCTGTTACCAATTACGGGGCTAGTAACGTAGTATTTGTCGCCTTTGCGGATAATGGTCGCCAGCGTGTCCTGTTAGGCATAGTGGGTAAAAGATCCTCCATCAATATCTTTCAGAGTCCATGCTCTTGATCTCCAAGCCGTAACTTCCTATCCAACGGGAAGTATCTGCAATTTCTTAGATTTTCCTAAAAAATCCCCTTGTTGAGTGAAAGTTCTGTCTTTGTTATTTTATTTTTCAAGCAAAACCTGCTTGAATAGAACAGACGAAGCAAAAAACCATTCTCCAAACATCGGTGTTTATTTTTTACATCCTTAAGTAAGCAGGGTAGGATAAACAAACACATCTCGTTATTCCACTAAAAGGCAAATTCTCCCTTTGAAAGAGGGAATTTGCTATTTTATTTGTTTTATATACCATTATCTTATTTCTTTATTCCATCATTTTCTTCCTTTTCTTTTTCCCTAAAAAGTTGTACCTTTGAAAAAATTTTCAGTTATAAACTTAAAATATAAAATTAAGATGAAAATAAATAGAAATTACAACTGCAAAGACGAAGAATTAGTAGTCATTTGTGATTATATTCTAACAAATTTACAGCGTGATTTACCGGATTTTACCGCTTTTTCAAAGCAATTTAATGCAGAGTATCTTACCGATTATAAAGCTAAGATTCAAGCAATGCGTCAAGTTATTTTTCCACAAAATAAAACAAATGAACTTAAAATTGTTACCGCTCGTTTGTATGAAAACATGGACAGGCTTAGCAATTTGATTGACCGTTTGGAAGGTTATATAAAACTGTCAAAAGATGCTATACCTATTTCATCCGCTGACTTTGGAACAGTTGATTTAAAAAAGAAAATTCGCAGTCGCGATGCAGAAGGAGTTTTAAAATGCTTACAGCAAGTTAATTCAAATATTGAAAAATATAACGAAATACTTATTCAACAGGATTTATCTGCTGATGCAATCAAAGAGTTTACTACTATATTTGAAAAAATTGATGGCGATAATCAAAAGCAGTATGAAATTATAAGCAATCGCCGTATTTTGACAGCTGAAAATATTAACACATTTAATACTATTCATGCTCAAATAATGGAAATTTGCGAAATTGGAAAAATACTTTATAGAAAATCACAAAAAGAAAAACTTCCTGATTATACATTTTCCTATTTAAAGAAAAAAGTTCGCATAATATAGCAAAAAAATAAGCATTGAAACAAAAAAGTAGACGTTCGAAAATGTGAAGTAAGCGTTTGAAACGAAAAAGTAAATGTTCGAAAGAGTAAAGTAAGCGTTTGAAACCAAAAAGTAAACATTCGAAAGGATGAAGTAAGCGTTTGAAATGAAAAAGTAAACGTTCGAAAGGATAAAGTAAGCGTTTGAAACCAAAAAGTAAACATTCGAAATGATGAAGTAAGCATTTGAAACAAAAAAATAAACGTTTTGAACGGTGAAGTAGATATTTTGAACAAAAAAGTAAATATTCGTAATAAAAAAAATTATAATACTAAATGGGCAAGATGAATAATTTCACAAAATAATACAAAAGATTGTATAAAGTAATACGAATGATTTTATAAGAAGCTCAGCCAAAGCTACAATACAAATAAGCAAATAACCAAATCAACAAATAAGCATTAAAAACCTTTCTACCATTGATCCAGTCACGTTAAATAATTATTCTTTTATCATTATCCTTCTTATGATTTCCGCACAAGCCTCAGCATCTGCCAAAGCATGGTGATGGTTTTTCAAATCAAAGCCAATATAGTCGGCAACGGTATGGAGTTTATGGTTTTTTAATTCCGGAAATGCTTTCCTTGCCATTCGGCAAGTGCAATGGAATTTGTATTTTGGATAAGGCATCTCAAAGAGTTGATGTACGGCTTTTAGGCAGCCTTCGTCGAAAGGACTATTATGAGCAACTAAAGGAAGATTTTCTAATTTTGGCTGAATATCTTTCCAAACATTTGGAAATTCCGGTTCATTGCAAGTATCGTAATATGATAAGCCGTGAATTTGTGTGTTCCAATACGTATAATAATTGGGGCGAGGACAGATGAGACGATATAGTTTATCTGTGATTATCCCGTTTTTTACAATTACAATTCCTACACTACAAACGCTTCCCCGATGATAGTTAGCTGTTTCAAAATCAATTGCTGCAAAATTATTCATAATTCAGATGTTTTCTCTTGCATAAATTCCTGCACTCTATGCTGTAACCTGTAAGAATCCTCTAAATTCGTCCGTCAAATGTTCCTGTTTTTTTCTTTTTTTAAATGATAATCTGCCAATCCTTCAATAGGATTACGTATTATTTTACCCATTTTCAGTCCGAATTCTTCCAACACCATTTGTAATTGTTTTTGGAAAACAGCAGCTATTGAGCCCACAAAGCCGATAGGGTAGGTTTTTGCTTCTTCATATTGGATAACCTGTTCATTGATAAAATCACGAAAACAGTTTCGTACAACATTTTCAATAAACGAATTTTCAATATGCTCAGACGCAAAATGAGAAAATTTAGCAAGGTAAGCACCTGTTTTGGGAGCAGCATACATTTCAGCTATCATATCTTCGGGATGCTTTTTGTATTTTTCGTAAAATAATAAGGAAAGTCTTTCAGGCATTTGATTTTTTAAATAATGATATAAAACTCGTTTGCCAATGTAGGTTCCGCTACCTTCATCGCCTAAAAGGTATCCTAAAGAGAGTATAGTTTTTTTTACTCTATTTCCATCATAAATACATGAATTTGACCCTGTTCCAAGTATACAAGCCACTCCCATATCGTCTCCACAAATTGATATTGCAGCTCCGGTTAGGTCATGGTCGGCAATAATTGCTGCATTTGGAGTTAAGGCAGCTATTTGAGAACGTACCTTTTCTTGCTTCTTTGGTGTAGAGCAACCGGATCCATAAAAATATACATTGGTAATATTATTAATAATAGAGTGGGGTAGTTGAGTTTTTAACTCAGATAAAATTATTTCCTGCATTTCATCTTTTGTAAGATAATTAGCATTTAATCCTCTTGTTTTGAAATATTTTCTTTCATTGGAATTTATATCTAAAAGACACCAATCGGTAACTGTTGAACCACTATCTGCAACTAATATCATATATCTTGATTATTATAAAAAGTATTACAAAAGTAAACCTTTTATTGTAAATTATGCGTAAATTAAACTGTAAATCTCATGTAAATTCTCAATCTTTTTAAGGTAAACTTATAGCATCTTTAAGTAAATTGCAATAAATCGATATAAGTTCATGTTTGTAAATATTCA
>QMCD01001963.1_pt1 | contig 11909 bp, 13 predicted proteins | sample 1821841 | NCBI WGS metagenome assembly QMCD01 (sample SAMN01991225, study PRJNA193472) | Termite gut metagenome, whole genome shotgun sequencing project. | isolation source: worker | host: Macrotermes natalensis | reverse complement strand
CAGGAGGCGGAGATATTGACGATAATCCGTTAGGATAATCTCAGGCCGAATAACTCAATTAAAGTAGCGAAAGTCTTTTCGCTACTTTCTTTATTTCTCCTTATGCTTCTTTCCGCAAAAAGAAACTGAACATACCAAAGAAAACGTCGCTACCCAAATATTTGGTTGAAAACATGCATTAATCCCCTGTTTTTTGTCTGTTGTCCCCGCCTTGTTTACCCTTTTTCTTGTAACTTGCTGATAATCAGTACCGGCATGTTTACCTCAAAATAAGTTTTTTCCATGGCTCTATTAGCACTTCTTAATAACTTTGCTGAAAATTATTTAAACTATGAAAGCACTAAGTATTGTACTATTATTAATTAGCTTTTCATTCACTATAATGGAAGCTGACAGTTTATCAAAGAGTAAAAAACGAAAACTGGATTTTAAGAAATGGGGCGGATCCCAAAGAAGTTTAGTTCCTATTCCCATAGAAGCCATCCTTGACGAAAACACTATTGAAGTGTGTTTCCTACGGAACGTAGACAACCTGGTTACCCTCCAGGTAAGAGATCTGTATGGGAATATAATACTTCAAGACGTTGTAGTTCCCATTGAACAGGAGATTCACACGATTGACGTAAGCGGTCTTGAAGCCGGCTACTATAAGCTGTTTTATATAGAAGGAAATAAGGTTTTCGTTGGGGAGTTTGATATTGATCCTCAAATTCCGTAATTCAGTGATAAAGGTTTGAAGATCAACGCATAAAAGATTCATTATTAGAAATTTCCATAGTATTAATTTATTAAATTAAACGTTATGAAACAGATTAAATTCTTATTGTTTGCGCTTTTCGCAATCTTACTATTCTCTTGTTCTGCCGAAGAAGATTCTTTTAAGGTGGATGAAATTGTTGCAGGTCTGTCAGAAGTGCCTGATATAGAAAATGTCGATTCTCTGAATAATGTTATTATTCCTATCGAAGGGGATAGGGATACTTTGCAGAGGCCCATATCGACAAGAGCCGCTTATGAGATACGGGAAGAAATAAACCAATTAGATGGTATCCCATTTTATCTCCAGGTACAAGGGAATTCTACTACTAAACAATTTCTCAATGCGGCATCGGCAGGTACTGAAGTAACGGTTGCCAATTATGCAGGAAACACCGATCAACAGTTTTATATAAGAATACTTCCGGCAACTTCTGGCATTCCGTATTTGATTTATTCTAAACGCACTGAAACACCAATAAGACTTGGGGTATATACCAACAACCCGAATGTAAAAATACTCTACGCCGACTATACAGGTACTACCGGCCTGTTTGGAGCGTCCTGGGATTTTAGGAAAGGGGTATATACTCCAAACTCTTTCATTCTAGAAAATCAGGATTCTCCACAGCAGGGCAGCAGTGGAAACTGGTGGGATATTTATTATCCTGTGGTAACGGTGAACGACGCAAAAGTATCATTCTCTCAATATAACAATTCTCCCCGGCAGGAATTTGCCATAGTGCCGGCAGAAACATTTAGAATTGAAGAAATAAGATACAATATTGACGCATCTGCCGTTTTAACAAAAATGCCAAATGTCGTGTTTTCTGATGGATACACAAACCGGGGACCTATTGAGCAAAGTCATAGTTTTACTATTTCTGAAACATACAAGGAAACATCAACCTATAATAAGAAGACTTCTTATAGTGTTAATCTTTCCACGAAAGTATCGGCTAAAGTTCCTTTTGTCGACATTAGTTCGGAGATTTCCACCTCTATCACTTCCGGTGAAGAATATACATACGGAGAAAGCGAAGAGAAAACGTTCTCAATAAGCCGGACTTATCCTGTTGTTGTACCGGCGAATCACAGGGCAGAATTGACTCTAACGTTGTTTAAATATAACATAGATGTGGAATACGTAGCTGTATGCCGTGGACTTACATCAGGAAAAAGAATAAACATTAAGGGCAGGTGGAATGGTGTTGATTTTGTGGAAACAGATGCAGTCTTAGATTTATTCCCCATTAACGGAGTTGGCGCACGTTCGAGAATGGTTATCACAAAGGAAATGCTTAAAACTAATAATTTAATCAGAGTGAAATGAAATATGTAATCATGTCTCTTTTATTAATCGTAACTCTTTGTTCGTGTGTAATATACAAAGGAGCAACTCAATTTACCGCCGATTCAATCCGTCTTGGAATGGATAAGGAATATGTAATGAAGACATTCGGGAAACCGTTCAAAACAGATTCCTATATTGAAGATGGCAAAAATATAGATATCCTTTATTATAAAGAAGCCCTGTACAAACCGGTTCGCGGCTATGTGATAACAACGGTTTTACGCTTTGAGAACTCAACATTGATGAGAATCTCACAGGAAGATGAGTATATTTCAGATGAAAGAGTATTGATTCAATCATCCCCAGCAAGGTAAAGTAATAAACTGAACTGAATCCGGACAATTCAATAAGATATTTTCAAAGCGAAGCGCTACTTATTTATAATAACCACGCTTCACCGAAAAAGCGTCCAGAACATATTCTGAAAGGGGGTATAATCAGTATACGACTGAATAGGGTTCAGTCGTATACTGAATGCCATTCAGTCGTATAGTGAATAGGGTTCAGTATACGACTGATTTATGAACGGTAATTCTGGGTGTTATATTTGTATTCTTTTCTGCTAATTAATTACTCATTGCTATTTTACTGCATCATATTAATGATAATTGATAGTACAAACTAATTATGATGAGATACTAAATGCTATTTGAATTTACTATAGTAGTAATTAACCATTCACCACCAACTACTATTAAAATAATGTAAATTCCATGCTTTTATCTCTAAATATGTTACAAAACAGAAGATATAAAATACAGTGTAGTCATAATATGTGTATTTTTATATCGGTTCTTAAATATATATTTGATTATGGCAAATTCTAAATTTTATATTATCCCAAACCAAAGGACTGTTACGTCAGGGATAAAAGAAAGTGGAAGTTATTTTTTGTGTCCTGCCAATACTGTGATGACAGGTCGATACCATAGAGGTGACGAAAACGGGCAAACCCAATACGCAACTGCTATTGTCAAAATAGATGGTAAAGCAACAATATTGGAAGAAGGCATTAATTCATCATCCATCAAAGAATCATCCGGCATTTGGTTCAAGACAGATGCAAATCGGGTAATAACCGGACGACATCATAGTGGAGATGAAAATGGGAGAACCTATTACAGCTCTGCAAGAATTGTGATTTCCTATTCCTCTACAGAGCCAGCTCCGGAAGGAATAATTATTGTCCCTAATGTGAGAACCGGAAGTGCCTATATGCAAGAAAGCGGAAGCTCTTTTATGTGCCCTTCTGGAACAATAATGACAGGACGTTCGCACACTGGAGATGAAAACGGCAATACTCAATATGAATATTCCACGTTAAAGGCCATTAATTCTAAAGGAGAAATCGTTATTGGTTCTATTACAATTGAGGATATAAAATGGGATACTGAATTTGAAGAATCTTCCGGAATGGGTTATGATGCTCCTGTGAATCGTGTAATCGTTGGAAGACAACATTTGGGAGATGAAAACGGGAAGACAAAATATGCTACTGCAATTATAAAATTCAATGGACACCCAACGGAAATCAAAGATTATGCCGCTTCTGAAACCCGAAAAGAATCCGGCGGATGGAACTGGTTCAAAACTTCTGAGAAGCAAGTCCTAACCGGTCGGCATCACTTCGGAGATGAAAATGGCAATACATATTATTGTATAGGAACAATTTCTTGTGATATATCAAATAAGCCACAAGATAAGTTTGAAATTATAGTAGCACTACATCCAAGAGACAAATGCTTTCCCATGAATCCTACAGATTTTATTACATTGTCCAGATTCCGCAGGCATAACGAAGGTAGCTCTGATGATGGATATAACAAAAACACCAATGGGTTTGTAAATGGAGATAGCCATGGAACTGAATATTACAATATTCCGGTTAATACAATAAATGCCTATCATCTCACAGGGAGTAACGCTTTATACAATTTGCGACCAAGAGATAAGAATAGCATTGGCAACAATGAGGTGTTCTTACAGCCGGATAACCATTTGAATGGGAATTTAAACCCCAATGAAGTAGTGCCTGCCTTTACTTATTCTTCGTTTTACACAGATTTAGATTCAGGAATAAACGGAGAAAGAAGAGAGTTTTGGGTGTTCTATGGATATAATGAATCTGGAGCAATGGGAATTAGCGCTTCCCACCAAGGAGATTGGGAAAGAGTTATATTAGATATAGTAGATGATAATATACAGGGAGCATGGCTTAGTCAACATTCTGATTTAATTTATTATCCTGCCAATCAGCTTGATATATCAAAGTCCAATGGAATCCAGACATTAAAAGTTTACAGCGCAGAAGGCTCTCATGCCTATTACAATAAAGTTGGCAGATTTCCTATATATAGTATGGGGATAGTTATAGACAATGACTATACCGAAGATGGTGGATATCAATGGAATATTACAAAGAATATTCTACCACTTAAACTACAAAAATGGAAAGATTATGCAGGTGCATGGGGTGAAATTGGCACAGGAATGCCGCTATGGGGAGATTCAACAAGTGGTCCACTTGGTCCTTGGTATAAAATATGGGATTTTGGAACACAAAGTGATGAGCATATCCCACAATCATCCTTAATTTCTTCCAATCAAATTTTGTTGGTTCCCAACGTTAGATATGAGTCCGAAGAAATAAAAGAAAGTAATGGAACTGCTTTTGAAGCTCCGGCTAATATGCTGATTACAGGAAGAAAGCACTCTGCAGACGAGAATGGCAACACACAATACCAATATGCATCTTTAAAAGCTGTTGATCTTTCTGGTAAACAAGTAGATGGTATTATCACTATTTCTGATTTACAATGGAGCGAAGAACATAAAGAAAGTGATTCTGCTAACTTCTTCCAAGCACCAACAGGAAGAGTTATAACAGGTCGACAACACTTTGGAGATGAAAATGGTAATACTAAATACCAAACAGGAATTGTTTACTTCAATGGGAGACAAACAACAGTTATGCCTGCGGCTTCTTTATTAGCGAATATAAACATAAAGGAATCTAGCGGAACGTTCTTTAGGTCTGCTTCAAGATTCATACTTTTAGGTAGAACACATACTGGGGATGAGAATGGGAAAACAACCTATTATCAAGGATATATACGAATAAACAAATAAATAACAATATTATAGTGGGGTGAAATATTCCCCCTTATTCAATCTATAGTTATGAAATATATTTTCTTCTTTCTATTTCTGTTTTGCATGACGACATTAGTCAATGCAGAGAACAATGATTCATGCTCCACGAGTCATCCGTCGATAAATGTTCCCATGTATTTTGAAATGGGAGACAAGATGAAGCCGCAAGAGGGTTACAAACAAACAGCTTATTGGAAAAAGCACAAAAGACTAAAGGTGTACGCATTTAGCGCACTTGGATTGGGTATTGGCGGGACACTTGTCGGTTGGGTTGGGTCAGTCGGCAACAATGCATACACCAATAGTAATTGGAGAGAAGATGGCAAAGTATGGAATTATGTTTTTGCAGCAGGGTTATGTTTAACCGTTTCCAGTATTCCACTATTTATTATCTCACATAAGAACAAGAAAAAAGCTAAGAACAGCATAGAGTTTTCTCTAAACAGTTCAACTATTCATGTGACTTTGCCAAACGGTATGGGACAAACACAGCCTGCATTAGGGGTTTGCGTCAACTTTTAAATTCTATTCTGCTTAATGGTGATTTGCAGGTAGAAAGAAAACATATAAATTCTATTGAATAAGAACGCTTTCAGTAGGCGTTCTTATTCTTTGTAGGCTCAATAACTATAAATATAAGAATTTGTATCCGAATCTGTCGTTATATCCAGATTTCAATATTATTGTTTTTACCTGTGCGGATTCAATACCAATGCGGGAGTAAAGTTGTCGGGTATTACTCCGGGTTTTACGGAAAGAAACTGAACATCCGAAGAAAGCATCACTACCCAAATATTTGATTGAAAACATGTATTAATCCCATGTTTTTTGTCTGTTGTCCCTGCATTGTTTACCTCTTTTCTTGTAACTCACTGATAATCAATACCAGCATGTTTACCTCTAAATAAGTTTTTTCTTTGGCTCTATTAGCGCTTCTTAATAACTTTGCTGAAAATTATTTGAACTATGAAAGCAGTAAGTATTGTACTATTATTAATTAGCTTTTCATTCACTACAATGGAAGCTGACAGTTTATCAAAGAGTAGAAAGAAGATAGGTCTCAATAAATGGAGAGGAATCCAAAGAAGTTTAGTTCCTATTCCCATAGAAGCCATCCTTGATGAAAACACTATTGAAGTATGTTTCCTGCAGAACGTAGACAACCAGGTTACCCTCCAGGTAAGAGATCAGTATGGGAATATAATACTTCAAGACGTGGTAGTTCCCGTTGAACAGGAGATTCACACGATTGACGTAAGCAGTCTCGAAGCCGGCTACTATAAGCTGTTTTATATAGAAGGGAATAAGGTTTTCGTTGGGGAGTTTGATATTGACTCTCAAATTCCGTAATTCAGTGATAAGTATTCGACTCTCAAATTCCATTTAAGTAATTCGTAAACTATTTCTTTTGGCTATAGATAGAGAAAGTAGCAAAGACACTATAAGCAATCAGATGTTAATCGAATATTTTACGAACTATGAATATAATATAGAAAGGAGCAGAATGACAACAGTTTTAATCTTAGCAGGATTTATTTACATATCATCTGCTCCCTAACCCCATAAAAAAGGAGGTACGGCAAAGATACACATTTAGTTTCAAGAGACAATATGTTTGTCTGTTCGTTGAAAGGACACATACGAAGATTTTTGTATATATAATATCTTTATCTATAACTAAAAAAACTATATTCATTATGAGAAAGAAAAATTTCATCTTTAGTCGTCTATCAATTTTAAGTTGTATGATTATTATTGTATCTTGTAACGACGAGCAGTTAACTGAACTTCAGGTTACAAAAGTAGAAAATGAACTAAACCTTGAGAAGGAGAAGATGTTGTCACTCGACAGTAAAAAGGATCTTCTAAGCCTTATAGAACAAGGGAGCGACTTTAAATCCGCAACTACAAGAACTGTTGAGAGAAAATTTATATCACTGATGGATAACGTAATAGAAAGTGATCCGTTAATGAATAGATTTACTTACGAAGAACAAAAATACATTAGAGAAAATGAGCTTACATACTACGATGTGCTCGGTTATGACGAATTGCTCCCCAACGAAAACTTTGCTCATTTGCTAAATTCTAAAGGAGATATTCAGGTAAGTGATACCATTTATAGGATTACTCCTTACGGCACCTTATACACAACATCCGAGCATTTGGCAGAACTTGATGCTGCTCACGACAACTTAGTTAATAAGGCAGTGGAATTTAAAGATGGTGATTACGAAATGAAACTGTCTAATCACGTCAGACTCATCAATACATTTGACCGAGTGGCTTTAGATGATGATTCTGCTTCATCTGGATCTTCAGCAGCAACTTCGCCGGGGTCTTCGGCAGCAGCATCGAGTGGATCAGCTGCTAATATACCTTACCAAAACTTCAAAAGATATTCAAATGAAAGTCACACACTTTTAGGGAAGGCACTAAGTGGTCTTTTTGGTGATAGATCTACAAAACATCACGACTTTATGAGTGGGTACAGGGTAAAAGGATCATTGTATGACTATAATTATGGTGTATATTCAGAAATTGGTGCCTATGTTGCCATGAGAAAAAAGAGAGGAGGATTCTTAAAAGCCATTAACGGATGGAAAGGTACCCGTGCTGACCAACTAAGTATAATCTACCAAGGTATTGTATTAGAAATGGAACTCAAGATTCCTGACCTTAAAATGCCAGAGAAACCAACTCTTATAAATAGCAATACAAAATTAAACATGTCAGGCATTGGCAAAGAAATGTTCTGTGTAGATATATGTGGTTTATCAATTTCTGAGAAAGATATAATGAAGCTGGCCGGACAAGGATTAAAAACTGGATTAGCTGAGCTAAAGAAATTACTGAATCAAGATATAAAAGCAAATACCCAAGCTGTCAGAATTTTAACAAAGAATAAACTCTACATCGTTATTATGGACAATCCGGTTCATGCCTACAATGTAGAGAAGCTAAGGAAAGTTTTTAGTTCAGGTGTTCAGTTCTATATTTCAAGTACTATGATCAGTAATCCTCTTTCTGTAAAAGCGGCGGCAGACTTCTATAATGGCTTACGTGACCTTTCTGTAAAACAGTTGAAAGGAGGGGAAGTAATCTTAGCCGGCAAACTGAATAATAATTGGGGGGGTATGATAATTTATAAAGATTAGAGCAGTTATGAAAAAACACACATTCTTAGTAGCATTCCTGCTATCCTTATTCTTCATTGGTAATGGCTTATCAGCCCAAGAAAAGAGCTTCAGATTTGAGACTGGAGTCAATTATCCGATAGGATTAAAGAAAGATGGTTTCAAAGAAAATCACATCGGATTATATTTCAACGGGCTTTATAACCTTCCTGGTAGTGCGTTCGGTGTAGACCTCAATCTAAGTTATGAGAGTTACACTATCTTCCCAAACGGCAGTAAATATCCATATAATGGCAGGTCTGTAGCTGTAATTCCTTCTGCAATCTATAACTTAAAAAAAGAGGGAAAAGCAAGGCCTTATGTGGGGATTGGAACAGGAATTTCCATCGACAACATAGAAACAGGGGTATTTAACGAAGGCCATGTTTACCATTTTGCTGTTGTGCCTAAGATTGGTATTCGTATAGTCAATCACATTAATATAACCGCAATGTATTATATAACTAAAAATAGTTCCCGGTTGATGATTGGGTGCGGATATACTTTCTGATTCACTAATTAAAATTTATATTATATGAAAAAGAAGCTTGTGTTATTTGTATTGTTGCTTTCTGCCACTTGTCTTTATGCGCAGAAGCATAAACTCTGGTCTAATTCAAATAACATACGGCATCCAATAAAAGAAAAACAGCATTAATCTAAACCCTATTACGCATGGTGCAGTTCAACGCCGCATCATGCGTAATTTTACACATAAAACATATACAAATCATATAATTCAAACAGATAAAATGAAAAAGGTTGCTTATTTTACATTGTTAATGTTCTCTCTCGTTCTAATCAGTTGTGACCCAGCGGAAGAAACCGAGCCTATTGACGAACCAACGGAAGGAATGGTTGAAGTCGATTTAGTCGATTTATATGGTATCAAGATGATACGGTTGTGGAAAACATAAAATGAAATAACAATTAAAAACACAACATTATGAACGTGAAAATACAATATTCAATAGCATTCACTTTTATCAATCTTATGATATTCCCATTGTTTGTACATGCGCAAGCCCCGCAAAATGCAGATAATGTCACGAGCAATTACTCGCTTGAGTCTAAGAGTCTGTTGCAATCACCACAACTTATGCCCGTTTCAGAGTTTAACCGGTTGTCTCCTGATGCCATGTTACCAACAATTGTATTACCCGCTTACGAGAATAATCTGATTGCCGGTTTTCAATTAAAGAATCAATTCAGAAGATTTAGCCTGTCGACCTTTACTGCAAGAACAATCAATTGGGGGGTTGCAGATATACACAATGCAGGCGTGGGGCTGCGTTGGCAAAACACTCCGAAAACATCAATCGAATGGAATAGTTTTGTTTCAAAGCAATATAGCTACAACCTCAATTCTGTATATGTATCCTTGGGAACAAGCATAAATTTGAATTATTACTTTAGCGACAAGTTGCAACTATCAGCATGGGGACAATACCTGATTAACCGAAATCGCGATCCCTTCATCGGATTAGATTATAATCAGCCCAAGAATGGAGTTGGGCTAAGGTTGGAATATAATCCTAATATCAATACAAAGTATAGCATTGGCATTAGCGCACAAGAGGACTTTTATTCCCCAGAACCTTTCATTCAGGTTGAGGGGAAAGCTGGGTTTAAGTTTTGAAGGATAAATACATAAGTAAGAAAATGATCAATTTTACTGAATAATGAAAATGAAAAAACATTTGCTTTTACTAACCTTCCTATCCTGCGCCGCAACCCTGGCGGCGCAGCACAATGGAAAAAGATTGTGGGGTGGAGTTGAACTTGGGTATGGATTATCCATAACCAATACCCCTAAGCCCTATTCGAGTGCCTATGACACTAAGGACATAACTCTAAATAGCCTTAAGGCGACTTTAGGGTATTATATCACTCCTTCTTTTTCGCTGGGAGCCGGTGTGGAGCCAAGAAGTTATGTACACGGTGGGCTAAATATGGTCAACCTATGGCTTGACAGTCGTTTCCATCCATTTAAAGATAAGAAAATCCTGTTAAATGGAAGTTTAGGCTTACCCCTTTTCTTGTCGGAAAAGGACAACAGAAAAATTAAACTCCTTGCGGATATTGCGTTCGGATATGAGTTGTTCAGTATAAAGAAGATAAAGATAATGCCGCAAATAGGGTATGATTATTGCCATTATGGTGCACTAAAAACACCGGACTTGGGTGTCTATTCAGAAGCCGGCGCAGATGAGAAAGCGAATCATTCCATTCATTGCCTGGTCTTTAAAGTTGGCGTTATTTTCTGATTCACCAATCAAAAGTTATATTATTATGAAGAAAGTATCTTTATTATTGCTATTTCTAAGCATTACCCTATCATGCACTACTTCTATAGATAGCGCTGAACGTGATAGAAATCGAGAAATACTCAAAGAACTATTTCTTTATGAGTGTATTTCTAATGGATATCCTGAAATTGAATTCCCCAAATTAGACCACTCGGCAGGTGTATATTTTGAAATAAGCCACTATGCTCCAGAAGTATATTTAAAAATCGACAGTTTAGCCAAAGACTTCGTGAGTAAAATCGATTATAAAGGGACATACTATGAAGAGATAAATAAAAAAGGAATTTTTATTCAAAGTTTTGATTATTTAAAAACGGAAGAGTTTAATGATTTTATTAAAAGCCTTGATAAATATATGTATGAGTACAAGTAGGATTTCCGTAAGTAATATTTCGAATAATAAATATGAAAAAATTATATTGGTTAATCGCATTCCTTTTGTGCTATTCATGCAATAGACCTCAAGAGAACAGGGCAGATAGTATTGCTCAGGAAATGAATATACTGAATGATTCCATTCTGAATCTTATGTTTGAGTTTAACAAAAGCGATGATACAGCATTCATCAATAGAGCATTAGCTATTAGCGATAGAATGATTGCAATGGATACAAATAAAGAATACGAATTCCGGAATATAAATCTGAGAGCGCCACTCCTGTGTTATTTAGGCAGATATAAGGAAAGCTTTGAATTAGTAGAACCTATTTACAATAAATATGGGAGCGATATTGATAGAAGGATTCGCAAAGGCGTTAGATATAAAATTGAAGGAAAGAATGATTCTATACAATATTGCTTAAACATTGCCTTAGAGCAATGTAATGATATTGTTGCTGACTCTATATTCATTGTTTATAAAATGGCAGAAATCTATCTCATTATGGATAGAAAGAGTGAGATAAAAAGAATGATTGAAGAGTTGTCAATTAAATATCCGGATAAAGTTGATGAATTGAATCTTGCTTTAGAAAAAACAGATATCATAGAAAAACACCTATCTCTTGTATTAGACGCTTATAAGAACGCAGCAAATTCAAGTGATTAAGTTATTGATGCAGAGTTTTAACCCACATTGCTCCCTCACCCCCGTTTTCTTTGCCGTAAGGGAATGATTTCCTTGTTGGGAGGGTGCGCTGGGTGCACTACAAATTTTCGTCTT
>QMCD01002690.1_pt1 | contig 11910 bp, 11 predicted proteins | sample 1821841 | NCBI WGS metagenome assembly QMCD01 (sample SAMN01991225, study PRJNA193472) | Termite gut metagenome, whole genome shotgun sequencing project. | isolation source: worker | host: Macrotermes natalensis | reverse complement strand
AAGCCGAGTGGGGCAATATCTTTGGCCCGCGCCAATTACATGCAATCATTGCTGGATCACTCCGATGAAAGATTATTAGGATTTCCGGAGGATAAGTTTCCACCTGAAAAAACAATCTATTTATCACTGCTTTATAACACGGGAATACACCGGCAATTAAATGGTGTAGTTTATGAACTGGGCGCACCAAACGATGAATCTTTCTTACCTTTGTGGGATGCGTGTGAGACATTCTTTCAGAGTTCTTATGAGAAGCCTAAAAAACTCGGAGAACTCACAAAAATCCTTAAATCGCGTCCTATAAAACTAAAACAGGGTGTGGTCGATTTTTGGCTTCCGAGTTATTTGATTATCAAGAAGAATGACTATTCACTCTACGATCCCAGCGGGACATATATTCCGCAGATTAATAAAGAGACCCTCGAACTCTTGCAGAAGTATCCTTCGGAATTCTCGATCAAGGCGTTCAATGTCGAAGGAGTCAAGCTCGACCTGTTCAATAAATACAGAGAGGCGGTTAATCTAAATTTGGGAGAGGGATTCTCAACAGAAAGCCTTATCGAAACCATTAGGCCGTTTTTGGTGTTCTACAAGAAGCTCAATGAGTATGCAAAGCGCACTAAAAAGTTCAATAACGGGAAAACCCTAAAATTTCGGGAGGTTCTTGCCAAAGCCAAAGACCCGGAAAAGACCTTTTTCGAAGACCTTCCCAAGGCAATGGGTTTTAGCGAGACTTCGATTGCGGCAAACAATGATGTTTTGCATCGATATGTAGAACTGCTACAAAAAGCGATTAGAGATTTAAGAGGGTGTTATTCCGGCCTTATCGACCGAATTGAAAGCGCGTTGATAGATGAATTAGGTTTGAAATCGAGAGAATACGCGCAGTATAAAGCCGAGGTAGAGGGCCGGTATAAGAACATAAAAACTCAGCTATTGACAGCTAAGCAAAAGACATTCTTAAATCGGATCGTCTCACCTATGCAGGATCGTATCGCGTGGTATCAATCAATATCATACGTTATTCTGGATAAGCAACTGGAGGCGTTATTGGACGAGGAGGAAGAATATCTGATTGACAACCTTGTTTACTTTTTCAAGGAGTTAACTAAGTATGTGGAGATATCTGCCGGCTCCATTGATGAGGAAGACAAGTTTTATCGATTCGAGATGATCTCCAACACGGGTGAGGTTAAACCCCACATTTATCGACTCAACCCGAAAAAGGAAGCTAAATCCGCAGAACTGGAGAGTAAAATCCAAAAACTGTTGTCCGGGGACAATGATCTGGATGTATTCACATTACTTAACGTATTGAAAAACAAAATCGAATCATGACCAAAGTAAGACATCTGCTCGGCATATCGGGAGGCAAGGACAGTGCTGCTTTGGCTATATATATGAAGCAGCATTATCCCGACCTGAATATCGAATATTATAACTCGGATACAGGATGCGAACTGGCAGAGACCATACAACTCGTGGATAACCTCGAATCATACCTCGGAGGCATTGCCCGATTGATTGCAGCAGATGGCAGCCCAGAACCGACACCTTTCGATCATTTCCTAAAGGTAAACGGGGGGTATCTCCCGTCTCCACAAGCGAGGTGGTGTACCCAAAAGATGAAGTTGGCTGAATTTGAACGATATGTCGGAGATATTCCGACGATATCCTATGTCGGTATTCGGGGCGACGAGGAGAGGGAGGGTTATGTGTCCACGAAGCCTAATATTCAAGCGATCTTCCCATTCAGGAAAAATATATGGAGTCTCGATGTAATTCACGCTACCTTCAAAAACGATAATATCGATCTCATCGCCGACCTGTATAAAACAATCGCTCCTGAAAGCATAAAGGACGAGGCAGTAGCAATAGCGAGTACGCCATTGACAAAGCAGTATTTTTACAGCAAAAAAGTCTATTCCTTGCTGGATTTGAGTGTCGCGACATTCAATAAGGTTATCTTTGAATTCTTGAAAACGACGGACTATCCCGTAGGGAAACTCGACTATTTTCCTCTCGTAGAGAATGAAGATGTACTTGTCAAGGAGGATATTTTCAAATTGCTTGAGGATAGCGGAGTCGGTGTTCCGGCTTATTATAAGCCGATTGAGTTTGAGATTGATGGCAAGAAAGGAGAATATTGCCGAAGCCGTTCCGGTTGCTATTTTTGCTTCTATCAGCAACGCATAGAGTGGATTTGGCTTTACGAGCAACACCCTTCGGAAAGCCATGGAGTACGAGAAAGCCGGGTACACATGGATTCAGGGAGAAACTTTGGAAGATTTAATCACGCCAAGTCGTGTCCGGCAGATTAAATTAGACCACATAAAGAAGCAGGAGGCGGCGAAGGCAAAAAACAAAAGCTCGCTGCTGATTGATATGTTTGAGGATGACGAGGTGAATTGCGCTAACTGTTTTATATAGGTTATGATATGAGTGGCTATCGGGCATTTCTTGCAGAGGACGACAATAACGAACGTTATCGATTAAGTTATTATCACTACCCCCAAAGATGGAGAGATAATATACTTGAGACTGATAACCCTTTGAGGGACCCTCTGAATTGGTCTGCAGAGTTCAAATATCTGAACCCCGCAAACGATGACATATCTGACGATATTAATCAGCTACCGTGTGATAGTGGAGGGATATATATATTCTTTGTAAAGGGTATAAATCTGCCTTTTATAGAGAATTATATCTTGTATATTGGTCGTTGTCAATATACTAACACTCAAAATATAAGGAAGCGAGCAAGAGAATACTTTAGAGATACCAGATCGCAGATTAAAAGAATGTTTAACAGATGGGGTGAGCACTTGTACTATCGATACTTTCCAGATACTGACAACGATAGAATATCTGCCAATGAAGTAAAACTCATAAGAGCGATTTTGCCAGAGCACAATGAGAAAATACCCGACAGAATAGAAGTACAACCAACAGTTTCAGCATTCAGTTAATTATGAGGATACCAGCATTACGAGGGAAAATAGGAGATACCGTGTATTATTCTGCAAACTTCACGTTTCAGCAGATTGCGGACATGGTCAAAAAGGTGGACTCAGAGTTACACACCTCTTCTTCTTTAAAGGAGCAGATACAACGCTCATTGTCTGATAATTTCGTTAAGATAAAGCGATACATTCTACATCGGAATGACCACTTTTTTAACGCATTAGTCTTGGCTGTGTACGACGGGCAACCTGAGTGGACAGAAATCAGATATGAGTTGGATGACGAAATGTATTATAACGTTGGTGTTCTAAATTTAAATGGTCAAGAAAAGATATTCCCTGTAGATGGTCAGCATAGAGTTGAAGGTATAAGAGCTGCATTAGTCGAAAATCCCGAATTGGCTACAGAGACAGTTAGTGTAATGCTGATTGGGCATAGCAATACTCCAGAAGGCATGGAGCGTTCACGGCGAGTATTTTCAACGTTAAATCGCTATGCAAAGCCTGTAAGACTGGGCGATATTATTGCTTTGGACGAAGATGACGTAGTAGCAATAGTGACCAGAATGCAGTTAGAGAACAACAGCCTCTTTGTAAATGACAGGATAAAAGTGACAAACTCGAAATCAATGCCGGTAGGAGACAAAAGAGCCTTCACCTCATTGATGACCCTGTATGATTGTCATGTGGAGTTGTTTAAGTCATATCACTTTAACGGAATCGTATCCGGAAGCCAGCTAAAGGACTTCCTAAGAACTCGCCCGGATGATGACATAATTGATGGATTCGATACCTTCCTGACAGATTTTTGGGGATCAATGATACAGGTTTTCCCCGAAATACATAATTACGTTAACGACGATACCGCCTACGCCGCGTCAGAATATAGGTCAACGGAGAATGGTGGAAATATATTTTTCAGACCGGTTTCATTAGCTCCTTTTGTATCTGCTGTCGTCCGTATTCGGACAAGCCATGCTAACTTGACATGGGAAGAGATTTTTGGACGATTCACGCATATGAACAGAATCGTCTCTTCGGAACCCTGGAGCAAAGTCATATGGAACCCCATCAATCATCGTATGATAATGCGAAATCAAACGCTTGTTAGGTATCTGCTCCTGCATATGTATGACACACATTTATTGAGACCGAACGAAAAAGAGCAAATGATTACGAGATATGCGACAGTTCTCAATATTAGCAGAGAAGATGCTCAACGGCAAATAGAGCAAGTGCTTTTAGATTGAAATAATATGCTGACCGATTTTCAATTACCCGCAGATCGCCATTACGAAAATAAGACTCCTTTCGAACCGATGGAGTTTTATTTAAACGCTTTGTGCAATAGCACGAGATGGGATTTGCTGTTGGGGTATTTCAGTTCGGCGGCAATTAACGTGTTATCATTGGGCTTTGCCACATTCATTCATAACGGCGGCATACTGAGGCTGGTCATTAACAATGTGCTGTCTCAGGAAGATAAAAATGTTATAGAGCAAGGGAGCAACGGTACTCTTGACCTCCCGTTTGACATATCGGATATCGTCAAACTGAAAGAATCGTTGGATCAATATGATCGACATTTTTTCGAATGCCTTGCATGGCTGATATCGCATGATCGTATTCAGATAAAGATTATTGCCCCGAAGGAAGGGGCGGGCATCTCGCATTACAAATCAGGACAATTTTATGACGGGAACGATACCGTATATTTTCATGGCTCATGTAATATGACGGCTTTCGGTCTGCTTAAAAATTTGGAAGAGGTCGATATTACAACTTCTTGGGATAACGATTTGAGTAAAACACGAGTAGAGTCATTCCGAAGGAAATTTAACTCGATATTCGATGGTAGTGCCAAGCACGTCAGATATTTGCAACTGGATAGTGTGATAACCGCCGTCAGAGATGAATTCGGCAATAAAGATATCGGAGAACTGTTGATTGAGGAACGAGAGCTACTTGAACTAAAACGGAATTCATACTATAAAAATCCCAAGATCGTAAAGGCAATTGAGGCAGCAGAAACAATCATTATTAAAAAGGCGGCGGAACCGAGATTCCCATACCCTTCAGGCCCCAGGCCGTACCAACTGAGAGCGTATTCGAACTGGTGCGACAATAATTATCAGGGGATTTTTGCAATGGCAACAGGTACAGGGAAAACCATAACATCACTGAACTGCTTGCTCAATCTGGCAAAGCAGGAAGGTGATTATCAGGCAGTCATCCTTGTGCCAACCATTGCTTTGGTGGATCAATGGCGTAAAGAATGTGAGGCATTCAATTATTCGAACATCCTTCTGGTTAGCAGCAGATATCGATGGGAGGACAAAGTGGCTGCAATAAGAACATCACAGTTGCTTGGGAACAAAAAATCCTTCATAATAATATCGACCTATGCGTCATTCAATCTTGCAAAATTTCAGAGAGAGTTTATACATTTGCCATCCGACACGCTTTTGATTGCTGATGAAGCTCATAATCTTGGATCCCCATCGCTGTTGCGGAAGCTTCCACATATCCACCTTACTCGACGGATTGGACTGTCTGCTACGCCGGAGAAGCAATACGATGAAGAGGCGAATCAGAAGATTAAGTCGTTTTTCAACGAAGAAAACAAAGATAGCTACACGTTTGAGTATTCTATGGAAGAGGCTATTCGAAATGAGCCTCCTGCACTTTGTCATTACAGATATTTCCCCAAAATTGTACGTCTAACAGACGCTGAGTTTGAGGACTATATTGAGTTGACAAAAAGGATTTCTCGACTACCGGATCCTCGTAACAAAGATGAGGAAGAGTTGTTCAAGATGCTGTGCCTTAAACGTCAGATCATTATTCATAAGGCTCACAATAAACTTGCTAAGTTTAAGGAGATCATTGAGGACGAACTAAAAGAGCGGGGGAACTTGAAATATACACTCGTCTATACTCCCGAAGGAGATATGCCAGAGTTCGATGTGGCCAGATCAGAAGAGATTGATGAGGGGGAAGATAGTATTAAACTTATCAATGAATATACAAAGGCTATATCGGCATTAGGTAAAAATATTACCGTTCGAAAATTTATTGGTTCATCGCAAGGTGATGATAGAATCCAGATGCTTAAAGATTTCGCTTCAGGTAATCTTCAGGTACTAACTTCTATGAAATGTCTTGACGAAGGGGTGGATGTCCCCAGAGCCGAGCTTGCCATTTTTTTGTTCAAGCACAGGTAATCCTCGACAATTCATTCAGCGAAGAGGACGTGTTTTACGAAGACATCCTGAAAAAGATATTTCCGGGGCCTGTATATATGACTTAGTCGTCATTCCTGAGATAAGTGAAGACTTGGATTTAATGCATATTGAACGAAATGAAATAGCCAAAGAGTTAAAGCGAGTAAAGTCTTTTGCAGATTTGTCGGATAATCCCTATGATGCCGAACGAGAACTCAAGCCAATACTTGATTATTACGAGTTATCAATTTAAAGCGCATACCATATGGCAAAGAAAGACAATCTCCTAAAAGCATTCCTTGCGGATCCGTTCCTCAAAGAGAAATATGAGATTGATGCAGAAGGCATCAATTCATTAGCCGAAGCCGAAAAATCTGATGCCCCCATTGTGAGAGTGATAGCGAAGATGGTTAAGAGCGGGCAAGATGATCAGCAGACGTACACTGAAATTATTAACTATTTAAATTCGGAGTTATGATTATCAAAGGATTAACTCTCGAAAATTTCTGTTGCTACTATGGCGACAACACTTTCGATTACGAGAATGGACTTAACATTGTTTTAGGCCATAATGGAGATGGTAAAACTACGGTCATAACTGCTTTGAAGTGGATTTTTGATCCACTATTTGCGGTGAGGCAGGAAGATTTGGTCTCAGCAAAAAGATTTGCAGAAATTACGGAAGGGGATAGCTTCGAAGTTAAGGTGCAGTTATCGGTGGAGCAGTATGATGAGTCCATTGTTATTGAAAAAGGCTTTACCGTTTCAAAAATCGATTCCGAAATGGAGTTGACACCAATCACGGAAACATCCTTTATCAAGAATGCGATTACGGGTGAGAGTCATTTCGATCCTGACACCAAACGTATCCTTAACAGGGTTTTCCCTCCTGAATATCGGAAGTTCTCGATTTTCGAAGGTGAAACCGGAACATTGAAGGTTGTTGACGGTGTCTCATTGGCTGATTTAGTTCGCTCTTTTTCTTCCGCAAAGTCATTCGAGGAACTCGAATCTGTTGCCGTATCAATAAAAAATAAAGCGGAAAAAGCTTACATATCTCTGTCAAGAGCAGATGAGGCAACTCAACGAAAAATAGATACGTTTGACAATCGCATATCCCAGTTAGAAAAAGAGAGCAAAACACTGGAAGAGAGAATAGATAGCGACAGGAAAGGGTATGACTATTATCAAGAAGAGCTGGATGAGCTGTCAAAGAGTAGTGAACTCTCGGAAGACTTGAACAAAGTTAAGCGTGAAATCAAAGAAGTATCTGATAGACGAGATGCTTGCCAAAGAGCACTTAAAACCAAGTACACTGATTACTTGTTTGATGACTTTTATATATTAGCTGGTTACGAGCGATTTAGAGAAGAGTTCTCAAAAAAGATAGACGCGCTCAGACAGGCAAAAGAACGAGAGCATCAAGAAAAATTGGCCGAAGTATTTGAGGAAGAACAAAGACTGTCTTTGGTTAATGGAGCGACACCATTCCCTCCCGGCTTCCCCTCTGAAGGCCACCTGAATGAAGCCTTGACTGACAATATCTGCAAAGTGTGTAATCGTCCTTTGGATGATCATTCTCGCGGATACATCAACAAAAGCCTGTCTATATACGCCCATAATAAAGAGTTGGCGCAGAAAAATCCTAAACGATATGTCATATTCAAAAATGACTTTATTGGAGAATTAGGGCTTATGGAGCAGTCCATCAATATCCATTATTTCACGAATTCTTATGGTGCAGCAAAAGAGAATATAAAAGAATTAATCGATTTTAACTTTACGAGAGAATCTGAAATACGCAACCTGAATACGCGGCTTAGCGAGTTGGAAAAAGACAAAGATGGGATTATTCATCAAACCACTGCCTCCGAAGAGAAACTACAAGATATAGTACGAAATATCACCGATATTACTCGTAAAATGCGGGAGATTTCGGATCGGATTAGTAGAAACGATAGTCTATTCGAGGCAAAAAAGAGAGAACTGGCCGAAGTGCAAGAATCAAGGCGTAGAACACTCGACCAGCTCCAGCCCAACAATTTCAAAAAGGGGACTATTGAGATATTGAACGATATTCAACGGATATTCTCGGCTACTAAGGAGCGTGAGTATGAGCAATATTTATCTCTTCTCGGCGAAAAGGCTACTGCGATATTGAAAATGATGAATCCGGGGGAAATTACAGGTGCCATTAAGTTATATAAGCATAGAAATGAAGTGCAAACCCTTTCTGTAAATGACGATGGGTCGCCGCGAGGGACATTGGATAACTCAGGAGCATTGAGTATATCTATCTCTATGGCTATATTATTTGCAATAGCAGATATGGCTGCTGAGTATAGGGATGAAGCATATCCTATGATTTTCGACGCTCCCACAGGACGATTCTCTCCTGACAGAAAACTTGCATTTTACGATGCTATTTATCAGACTGGCAGTCAATGTGTCGTAGTCACATTAGATTTCTTGAGCGCGAAAGACGGTATTCCTCAGTTGGAGAAAGAACATTTTGGCTCCGCTAAGAAACACAAAGCGTTTTGGGTGCTACGGGAACGGCCTTTCGACAAAGACAAAAAAGAAACCATCAATACAAATATTATCCCCTTGGAGTCATGAAACTATTCGATATCTGGAGCAAACGAGTGCCTTCCTACGATCAGCAGTATGTAGATCTGTTCGACAAATTGGCATTAAAGGCAACTTCTTTGAGAGGAGAAGAGGCTGTGGAGCAACACGGGAAAGTGTTTGCAAGTAACTATGAGTTTTATATCTATGCCTTTTTTCTGGGTATTTATAGCGACACTCACAAGACAACGGTTGAAAAACCTCACGATTTTGGCCATCCGATAGAAAATTGGGGCAAAAAGAACACTCCGGACAGGAAAGACTTCAGGCGAATACAGGAGTATATGTTTAGCTTACTTGTCTTGAAGTCCGATGTGGATTTTTTGGCCTTGGAATTTGAAGAAGATGAGGGTGTCGTTTCAAAAGCCGTTACCTCTCTCCTTAAAGTAATGGAGATATATACCAACGGAGGGTTGTCTCTTATTCGGGAGAAGGTTAACGATGACCCGAATGCTCTGTATATGCCAATGGGGCCGCTAAATGAGCTGCTCGCTTATTGTGTGTAGGTTAAGGCTTCAACTTGCGAAACCGCTCCTGCAACGCGGTGATGCGCTCGATGAGTTCATCGAACGGCAGTGAGTTGCCATAAATCATTGCGGCCTGCATAGTTTCGTAATCTCGCCTCCATTCATTCAATACAGCATCGGGAGGGATTAGGACAATTCGCCGGCGAATATCGGGCGTGTAATCTACATCTCTGACGTGCGTGAAAACCTCCCTGTGATGGTGGATGTTGTTCCAAAGTTCGTCATCGGTAACGGCATTCACGGCAAACTCCATATCCATCATCTTCTCCAGATCGTACATATGCCGCGATTTACGGTCGGCATTCATCGGGCCGGCACCGGAGAATATCTCGTGCAACAAAAATGCCTTTTCCAAGAAGGTTTTTTCGGGAACAGTCGTGGTGATGGGCGTATCGACCAACGCCGTCTGAATCTCCGAGTTCTCGGAAATGATGCTCCGAACCGGGCGCGAGACCGTCGGCTCGATCAGCGAGCGTGCGCCCACCTCCAGCACGACCTCCGAGGGAATATAGGGTAGGTTGTCAAACAGCGACCGGTAGCGCACAAATATCTTTCGGGGTTCGGGGTAGGTTTTGTCGCCTTCTCCGTCCGGCTCCGCCTCGACAGTGCATAGGTCGCCAATGCCGTAACGTATGGTCGCCTCCCGCAATGCCGTGCAAATCTCATCTTTCACGAACAGAGACGACTGTTTGCGTAGCTTCTTCAACTGTTTAACCGTCAAATCGCCCTCAAGATCGAACTGCTGCCGGTCTATGGCCAGGTCGATGTCCTCCGAAAATCTGTCAATCAACCCGTATCCCTTTGACAAAGACGTGCCGCCCTTAAACACAAGCCTCTCGGCCACGGGCAGCGAGAATATCAGTTGCAGGATGGTCGTCACCCACAAATCTTTCTCGATGGCCTGCAACGGCAAGGTGACCTTCGTGGCGATCTGGGTGATGACCGTCTTTTGCTGGGCTGGGGTTAGTGCGAAGTAGTTATTCATAGGACTTCATTATTATCGACCTGATCCACGAGGGCATCAATTTGGCGTCTGCCACGATCTTATCTTTCGGTTCGTTCTGCAACAGGCTTTTTATCTTGTCAAGATGCTCCTGAGTCACGTTCTCCTGTTTCAACTCTTTCAGGGCAAAGGTTATGAGCATCGCCAGCTCGCTCTGAAATGACAAATTTTTAGGCGTAGTTCGCTTGAATTGAATCCCTCGGCCATTACCGATCCTGATATTGCGCGGTGTCCCATTTGTCAAATATACAATATTCATCGGCACTTGGGTAGATAGCCCCAGCCTGTTGAGGGCATAAGTTCCGGTTGGGACGATCTTCGCCTTGTCGCGCTCGGCAATGCTCTGTGCAATTGTTTCGAGAGAGGGATACAAAACGCCGAGCCCCAGAGCCTTGTCAACTTTCGGATAGTAATAAATCCCACGGGCAAGCCTGATAAATTGCCCGGATATGACCATACGTTCCAATGCTTTGGCAACGGATTTTTCCTCGCCGAAAGTAGCGAAATCGGAAAGAAAATAAATTCTACCTCTGCTGCTCCTTTGCACCTTCAAAAGTATCTGATCATCAATGCTCGACATTGCTGTATTCGCTATCGTTTTGTCGCAAAAGTAATCAACTTTTGCGACAAAACCAACGCCTGTGAATAATTATTTCTTTCCACGCCATCCGACTCTTTTGTGGAGAGGCGTAAAGATAAGGGATCCGCACGATCCCTTATCCGACACAAGACTACCGTCGTTCTCCTAAATTTGGGTATGGTCGCTGCTCCATCCGGCGATAGATATCATCGACCGTCCTGACCTGAGATTCCAATCGGCTTCCATGAGGTGTCACCTCAAGAAACCGGTCTCTGATCCGATAGATTTCGGAATAAGGAACATAAACCCGTCCACCAATACGGATTTGCTTAATGTAGCCTGAAGTCATCCACCTCTCGACGGTGCGGTAGCAAACTCCGATTTCGGCTGCCACTTCCTTCTTTGAAAGAAGTCTCACTTCCTGCCCCGGCAGGTTCTTGTTACTGAATGATACGTTCATAGTGATTTAATTTAGAGTTATCCGGGAAAGGTAGCAGATTTATCGTAAAAGGTGTATCTTTGTGGTATCAGAGTTCGGTTTTTTTAGCAACCGTATTCCCCTGTAAAAGAGTTCATTGAGTTAAACCGTAACCAGATATATGGCATTTGCGGTACATTTACGGCAAAAATCGTAACCACAGCGTAACCGAACCAGATGCCCACACTGGCAGCACAACTAAACTCTTTGATACTTAAAGATATATAGCAGTTTTATCGAGGATTTTCCCGATGGTTGAAAACCCCGTCCATACCGCCAAAAGAAATCCCAATGAGTTGAAAATCAGCTTGTTGGGATTTTTCTTTGAGGATTTTCGTCAACGGTTTGGCAACCTGATAAAAAATCCCCCAATCCGGCGGGGGATCAGGGGAGAATGAATAACTAAAGATAGATGTAATACTCTTTGCCTCTGATATTCTCGTGGTCGGGCATCTCGGCGGGTTCTTCGGGGATGTCGATCTGTTCCGACCGGTTCTTCAGGATGTC
>QMCD01002249.1_pt1 | contig 11911 bp, 5 predicted proteins | sample 1821841 | NCBI WGS metagenome assembly QMCD01 (sample SAMN01991225, study PRJNA193472) | Termite gut metagenome, whole genome shotgun sequencing project. | isolation source: worker | host: Macrotermes natalensis | reverse complement strand
GTTTGAAATACCAATGGAAATCTTCGACAACAGGCAATGCAGGCACGTTTACCGATGCTTTGGGAATCTCTACAAATGCGAGCTATCGCGTGTCGAACATTACGACATCGGATTTGTGGTATCAATGCGAAGTAAGCGAAAGCAACGGTATTTGCCCTGCTTTAACGAGTGATTCTGTAAACATCGCTGTTAAGACTATTTCAAGCGTTCCAACAGCGACAGACGGAGAACGTTGCGGAGAAGGAACGGTGGATATTTCGGCTACATCCGCAGGTAATGAAATTTACTGGTATGCTACGGAAATAGGCGGAACACCCATTGACACAACGGTGTCAGGAGCCGTGTTTACCACACCGAGCCTTTCGACAACAACAAGCTACTACGCCGAAGCGTGGAACGGTTTGTGTGCATCGGATAACCGTACAGAAGTTGTGGCAACCGTGCATCCGATCCCTGAAATTCCTGTTGCAACAATTACAGATAATACGGCTTGTACGGGAGGTGGTAACGGAAGTGTTACAGTTACCGCTCCAACAGGCTCTGATTATGAATACAGCATAGATGGAATATCGTTTGCTTCTTCGCCGACTTTGGGTAGTTTGGCGGGAGGTGTTTACTCACTTACGGTAAGAAATCAATATCTCTGTGAAAACTCGGCACCTGTCACGGTAGGCAACACTTCGGGTGCACCTGTGATCACAGAGATTGCCGTAAGTACAAATGATTCACTTTGCCGTTCTGCGCTTGCTTCCACAGAAGTTTCGATTACGCCCGTTTTTGATGAAACAGGTGGCACATTTTCCTACGTATGGAGTACAGGCGAAACGACAAAAACACTGAGCCTTCCTGCGGGTTCCATCTCGGCAACAACGACCTATACTGTAAGCATTACCCATACCGGCAACGGATGTATAGGAACAGCTTCTCAAACAATTGCCGTTGTTGAACCTGTCACAATTGCCCTGCTTTCGTTTACGGAAAATCAAATCTGTATTGGTCAAACGGAGCCTGAAATCACAGTTTCTGCAACAGGAACCGTTTGAAATACCAATGGAAATCTTCGACAACAGGCAATGCAGGCACGTTTACCGATGCTTTGGGAATCTCTACAAATGCGAGCTATCGCGTGTCGAACGTTACGACATCGGATTTGTGGTATCAATGCGAAGTAAGCGAAAGCAACGGTATTTGTCCTGCTTTAACGAGCGATTCTGTAAATATCAAGATAAAAACAGCTCCGAGCATTACCGTTCACCCGAGCACAACGGAGCAAATCCGAGAACAAGGCAAAGCATTTTCAGTGCTCACTGTAACTGCAACGGGTAGCGAACCCTTGACCTATCAATGGTATTCCAATACAACAAACAGCACGACAGGCGGAACACCTGTTGGAACGAATGCAAACACCTACACGCCTGCAAGCACAATACCGGTGAACAAGATATTCGATACCTTGTATTATTATTGCATAATTACGAATACTTGCGGAAGTGATACCACCACGATGAGCGGTATGCACATTGTTAGTTGTTGTGATTTTTCCGAGAGTTCTCGAAATATAACCCACATCACATCGGCAAGTTTTGCAACGCCTCAAGAATGGATGGTTCGGATGAATTCAAACACCGTACAGGTTTGGTCGGATGCTGTGATTGCAACGGAATGCCACAGTAGAACAGAGTTTGACGGAGGAACTTCTTCTGTTCCGAATGTGGATTGTCGTAATGCAAGCAATGGTTTCAACGGAGATTATTTTTCGTGGTGTGCGGTGATGAAATATCCCGACATTCTTTGTCCGGGCGATTGGCGTGTCCCAACGGTAGATGATTTTGAGAATTTGGATATCGCTTTGGGAGGAACAGGTGCGAATAATCATACTTTTGCAGCTAACAGCTATATGGGAATATCCGGCACGGGTGCAGTCTGTAAGAATGGAGGAGGCACTTGGGGAGGTTCACGTTTGACTGCACACGCCGATCTTCTCACGAATGATTTTTCGAACTATTGGTCGTTTTCGCAACGTAGCACAGGAACTGCGAATGCCTTAAATCTCAGCATAACCAAAGCTAATCCTAAGCAGAGCTCATTCAAATTCAACGGTTTTGCCCTGCGTTGTGTGAAAGAACTCACTTGCTCCGCTCCGAAAGTAAGTACGCATCCAAAAACAGCAGATGTAACCAGAGATTTAGGCTTTTCTATTATATCGCTTACGGTAAAGGCTAATGGGTCTTCGCCCTTGACTTATCAATGGTATTCCAATACAACAAACAGCACGACAGGTGGAACGCCTGTGGGAACGAATGCCTCTTTTTACACGCCGTCGAATACAGAAACGAGTTCCTTGTATTACTATTGTGTGGTTACAAATGCTTGTGGAAGCGATACTTCCAAAGTGAGCGGTTTACACACGATTCTTTATTACAACTGCAATTTCTTCGATCCGAAACGAGATATAACCACCATCACATCGGCATCTTTTGCAACCAATCAAACATGGTTTATCCCAACGAATAATGACAGTTTGCAGGTTTGGTCGGATGCAGTGGTTTCCGCTCAATGCGACAAAACAACGTTTGATATAGGTATTTCTTCTGCTCCTGTTATGGATTGTCGCAATGCGATAAACGGTTTCAACGGACATTATTTTTCGTGGTGTTCGGTGATGAGGTATAAGGATATTCTTTGTCCTGCACCTTGGCGAGTTCCCACAGTGAATGATTTTGTTGTATTGGATAAGGCTTTGGGAGGAACAGGAGCAAGCCGTGCCGGAAGCCCTTCTGATTTTGGATATTGTCCAACAGCCGGCACGGGATCTTCTTGTCAGAATAGTGAAAGTGCTGTGAATGGTGCTACAGGTAGTATTTGGGGTGGTGCGAAGTGGACGGCAAGCATAGCATCTTCGATATCCACGGCAACGCTCCAGACGAAGCAGTCGAACTATTGGTCTTCTACGAGTTTAAGCACACAGCTTGCTGTAATTCTAAATTTCAACGGAGGTCCCGACTATATCCACCCAAATACCAACAATGATAAAATTACGGGAAACGCCCTGCGTTGTGTGAAAGATGCCCGTTGCGAGGGAGCAACCAAAGTAACTGTTCATCCGAGCATAAATGCACCAACAAAAGAAAAAGGCTCTGCGTTCTCCGCACTTTCGGTAACGGTTACAAGCAATATACCAATAACTTATCAATGGTATTCCAACACGATCAACAGCAACACCGGAGGCACACCTGTTGGGGCAAATTCCGCCTCATACACGCCGTCGAGCGAAGAAGTGAGTGCTTTGTATTACTATTGTGTGGCAACAAATGCCTGTGGAAGCGATACTTCCAATGTGAGCGGTTTGCACGTGGTTTTGGGCAGAAACTGCGATTTTGTCACACCTGCTCGAAACATAACGGATATCACATCCGCATCTTTTGCAACACTTCAAGAATGGACAGTAGGTTCTCAAACGTGGTCGGATGCTGTAATTGCAGCGGAATGCCACAGCAGGACAGCGTTTAATGGCGGTTCTATTTATTCTCCGAATGTGGATTGTCGGAATGCTACCAATGGTTTTAATGGAGATTATTTCACGTGGTGTGCAGTAATGAAATATGCAGATGTGCTTTGTCCGGGAGAATGGAGAGTGCCAACAACAGAAGATTTTGCCACTTTGCATGTTGCCTTGGGAGGTACTTTGCCTACTGCGGGTAGTACTCAAATTTTTAATACGGCTACTTTGGGATATTGTCCGACAAACGGAGGAGGTGCTTATTGTGTGAATAGCAGTAGTGCTACCGGTGGTTCTTCCGGAAGTAAGTGGGGTGGTTCTCGGTTTACGGCGAGTGCTGCGAATCTCACGCATGCGACTTCGTTCTATTGGTCGTCTTCGGAGCTCAGCCCGGAGGTTGCCTACCTCATGCTCTACCTTAGCACTTCGTCCTCTCCTCAAGCTTCTTACGACAAGGGCAATGGACTTGCTCTGCGTTGTGTGAAAGACATCACTTGCACAACTCCGGCGATAGATGCTGATCCCGAAACAACGGAGCAAAAAAAGGAGCATGGCACGGCATTTACGGCACTTTCGGTAAAGGTTACAGGAAGTGAACCCTTGACCTATCAATGGTATTCCAATACGGTCAACAGCAACACCGGAGGCACACCTGTTGGGGCGAATACGGCCTCTTACACGCCGATATGTAAGATACCGGAAAACAAGGTATATGATACGATGTACTATTATTGCATAGTTACGAATCCTTGCGGAAGTGTAACCTCTAATGTGAGTGGTAGGCATATTGTTACTTGTTGTAATTTCACTACGGAATCTCAGAATTTGGTTAATATCACATCGGCAACTTTTGCAACGGAAGACACGTGGGTAATCGGCGAGCAAACATGGTCTGATGCTGTTGTTTCCACACAGTGTAACAAATCCACGTTTAATGGAGGTCCTACATCTTATCCGAATGTTGATTGTCGTAATGCTACCAATGGTTTTAATGGAGATTATTTCACGTGGTGTGCGGTAATGAAATATGCAGATGTGCTTTGTCCTGCGCCTTGGCGGGTGCCTACGAAAGATGATTTTATTGCTTTGGATAAGGCTTTAGGGGGCACAGGTGCGAATAGTCAGAGTTTGGTGGCAAACCGTTATACGGGGACAACCGGTAGCGGGACAGCCTGCATAAATGGTGGAGGCACATGGGGTGGTTCTCAGTTTACGGCGCATGGAACGACTAACACAGGTCTCACGAGTACGACTTCGAACTATTGGTCGTTTACGCAGAGTAGTAGCTCGCTAATGGCATATTACCTACGCTACAATAGTAGTGTCGTCAACCCTCAAAACACCAACAACAAGTCCGAAGCACTTGCCCTTCGTTGTGTGAAATAAGTGGGATTTGGTTTGGTTGCGTATTATATGGTATATTACGGCGATGTTTTTGAGAATTGACGGAGGCTTTTGAAAAAAAACAGATTCCGGCACCTCAAAAAAAAGTTAAGCCTGTTGCATTGCATTTCATTTTTTTTCGTATCTTTGTGGATTAAACAGTATAAAAACATGAAAAAAGTCGCACTAATCACAGGGATTACAGGACAGGACGGAGCCTATTTGGCGGAATTTTTATTGAAAAAGAACTACATTGTTCACGGGATTAAACGTCGCACTTCGCTTTTCAATACAGACCGTATCGACCACCTCTACAACGACCCGCACGCGGAAAACAAAGATTTTACATTGCACTACGGCGATATGACCGACTCTATGAATCTCACCCGAATCATTCAAGAAGTTCAGCCGGATGAAATCTACAATCTTGCGGCAATGTCGCACGTAAAGGTATCGTTTGATACGCCTGAATATACTGCAAATGCAGATGGTATAGGCACTTTGAGATTGCTGGAAGCAGTGCGTTTGCTGGGATTAACAAAGAAATGCAAAATTTATCAAGCCTCTACATCCGAGCTCTACGGCTTGGTTCAAGAAGTTCCGCAAAGCGAGAAAACTCCGTTTTATCCTCGTTCACCCTACGCTGTAGCAAAGATGTATGCCTATTGGATTACGGTGAACTATCGTGAGGCTTACGGTATGCACGCAAGTAACGGAATCCTCTTCAATCACGAGTCGCCCGTGCGTGGAGAAACGTTTGTAACCCGCAAAATCACACGTGCCGCAGCACGTATGGCAATGGGAATGCAAGACAAACTTTTCTTGGGAAATCTAAGTTCCAAACGCGATTGGGGACACGCGAAAGACTACGTGGAAGCGATGTATCTGATACTGCAACAAGACGAACCGAGCGACTATGTGATTGCAACAGGCATCACAACAACCATTCGTGATTTTGTGAAAATGACTTTTGCAAAATTGGGTATAACCCTTGAATTTAGAGGAGAAGGCGCAGATGAAAAAGGTTTTATGACCCATATTGATAACGATTTGTTTTCGGAAACGGTTGGTGCTAATTTTTTGGAAAGCTTACAGAAACGATTGAAACAGGATATTGTGGAAGTTGACCCTCGCTATTTCCGTCCAACGGAAGTGGATTTACTGATTGGAGATGCAACGAAAGCGAAAACCCGTTTGGGATGGAAACCGAAATATACGCTCGACACGTTAATTGATGAGATGATTACGAGTGATATCAAACTGTTCAAGAAAGAAAATTATCTCAAAGACGGTGGTTTCACAATTCTCAACTACTTCGAATAACGTGGAAAAGAATGCTAAAATTTATGTTGCAGGACACAAAGGACTTGTGGGTTCTGCAATTCGGGAAAACCTGCAAAACAGAGGGTTCTCGCACGTGTTAGGAAGAACATCGAGCGAACTCGACTTGCGAAATCAATCCGATGTAGATTTATTTTTTGCTACGGAAAAACCGGATTATGTTTTTCTCGCTGCAGCGAAAGTGGGCGGAATTGTTGCAAACAATACGTATCGTGCGGATTTCATCTACGAAAATTTGCAGATTCAAAACAACATTATTCATTCGGCGTGGAAACACGGTACGAAGAAACTGTTGTTTCTCGGTTCCACGTGCATTTATCCGAAAGATGCGCCTCAACCGATGTCGGAAGATACTTTGCTGACTTCGCCATTGGAATATACCAACGAACCCTACGCTATTGCGAAAATCGCCGGTATCAAGCTTTGCGAGAGTTTTAACCTGCAATATGGAACGAATTTTTTGGCAGTGATGCCAACGAATTTGTATGGTCCAAATGATAATTTCAATTTGGAAACAAGCCACGTTTTGCCGGCTATGCTTAGAAAAATGCACCTTGCAAAACTTCTGAATGAAGGCAATTTTGAAGATGTTCGCAAGGATTTAACGTTGCGACCGATAGAGCATATTTCCGGAACTGCCGATGAGAACACGATTTTAGCAGTGTTGAAGAAATACGGTGTATCTTCCGAGAGTGTGGAAATATGGGGAACAGGCAAACCTTTGCGTGAATTTCTTTGGAGTGAAGATATGGCAGATGCTTGCGTGTTTATTATGGAGAACGTGGATTTCAAAGATTTGTCGAACGGCTCAAAAGAAGTTCGAAATTGCCATATCAATATCGGTACAGGTGTTGAATTATCTATTGCAGAATTGGCGTCAACAATACAAACCATAGTGGGCTACAAAGGGCGATTGATCTATAATTCCGAGAAACCTGACGGAACGATGCGCAAACTGACCGACCCTTCCAAACTCCACAAGTTGGGATGGAAACACACGGTGGAATTGCCCGATGGCATTCGGAAAATGTATGCGTGGTATATGCAATAATTCGAAAGTTGTTATAAGGGGTCAACATCTATAACAACTCGTAAACTCTTATTGGGGGCGTGTTTTGAGAAGTTTTGCAAAACATCCGAAAGTTGTTTTTTGACTTCGGTAATGTTTATTCTTCTGTCAAATTTCAATAAAAATTCCTTGATATAATACGTGTTTATTCGTGATACCAAAGGGAAATTAGGTCCCAACACGTGATTGCTGAAATTCTCACGCAGTTGCTGCGACAAGGCTGTAACACCTTTTTCCAAAACATTGAAATCTTTGTGCTTCAACGCCACTCGAATCAGTCGATAGTAGGGAGGATAGTGAAATTGTTGTCGGTCGTTCAGTTGTGAGAGTGCCATCGCCAAATAATTGTTGTCGATAACTTGCTGCAAAACCGGAAAGTTTTTATTGTAGGTCTGAATAATCACAGAGCCTTGTGTGTCTCGACGTCCCGCACGTCCGCTCACTTGTGCCATCAGTTGAAAACTGCGCTCGTAGGCACGAAAATCGGGAAACGAAATCAAATTGTCCGCACTCAAAATACCCACCACGCTCACATTGTCGAAATCCAAACCCTTTGTAACCATTTGCGTACCTACAAGAATGTCGATTTTTCTATCCTCGAAATCCTGAATGATTTGTCGATAGGCGTTTTTAGAGCGTGTGGTGTCTAAATCCATTCGACGGATTTTTGCATCGGGAAAGAAAACGGATAAGTCGTCTTCGATTTTTTCTGTTCCGAAACCTTTCATCGTGAGGTGCGAATGCCCGCATTTGGGGCATTTCTGAGGCACAGGAATACCCAATCCGCAGTAGTGGCATTTGAGCATATCGCTGTGTTTGTGATAGGTCAGCGTTACATCGCAATTCGTGCATTCGGGCATATAACCACACACGTCGCACTCCAAGCGAAGCGAGAATCCACGCCGGTTTTGGAACAAAATGATTTGCTCTTTTTTCTCCAAAGCCTGTGTCATTTCGTCCATCAACAGCGAAGAAAAATGTGCGTGCATTGTTTTTTCACGAGTTTCCTGTTTTAAGTCGGCAATGCGAATCGCCGGTAAATTCGTGTTCCCGTAGCGTTTGAGAAGTTCAACCAAAGCATATTTCCCGATTTGTGCGTTGAAATAACTTTCGATAGACGGTGTTGCAGAACCTAAAACGGTTTTTGCTTGATGCAGATTGGCTAAATAAATCGCAGCATCACGAGCATTGTAGCGCGGTGCAGGATCATATTGCTTGAACGAAGTTTCGTGCTCTTCATCCACAATCACCAAACCTAAATTGTCGAAAGGCATAAAGACAGCCGAACGTGCACCCAACACAATTTGAAACGGCTGTTCGTCTTTATTCATCACACGTTGCCACACTTCAACACGTTCCTGTTCGTTGAATTTGGAATGATAAACACCTACTTTCTTACCAAAGTATTTTCGTAAACGTTGGATAATTTGTGAGGTCAATGCGATTTCCGGAAGAAGATAAAGCACTTGTTTTCCGCTATTGACAGCCTGTTCGATGAGTTTGATATAGATTTCTGTTTTTCCACTTCCTGTAACACCGTGCAACAAAGCAACGTTTTTATTTTGAAAATGCTGTTGAATTTCATCAAACGCAATTTGTTGTTCATTCGATAGGTGTATGTCGTTTAGAGCGTGCGTGGAATCTGCACTTTCCAAGCGCATTTCTGTTCTTTCAACAGGTATGAAAATATCTTTTCTGATTAACGTTTGAATAATCGCCGTTGCGTTCGGAAGTTCTTTAAGAAGCTCAGATCGCTTGATTTCTCTGTGGGTTTGACCATTTGTCAGATGAATGAAAAGCATCAAAACTTCCACTTGCTTAACCGCTCTTTTTTCCAATCGGTCAAACAAATTTTGCAGTTTTTCCTCATCTTCATAATCGCTATGTAGCCTTAGATAAATCTCGATTTTAGGCTTGATTTTTTCCATAATCTCATCTTTGACCATCACGACATTTTTATCGCGCAGGTTTTTGATCAGATGAATGGTTTTAACCAATCCTGTAATCTTTGAAATCTCTTCAATCGACAGTTCCGGCTTGTGATGCAGTGCTTCGGTTACACGAAATTCGCGTTCCGAAAGCGTAGAAACATCTCCATCAAAATCGGGATTTAGCACAATCGTGCTTTCATTGCTCAGTTTGAACGCCGATGGCAGAGCAGTAGCCATCACATCGCCCAAGGTGCACATATAATAGGATGAAATCCATTGCCAAAAATCAAGTTGAATGTCTTGAATGATGGGCTTTTCGTCTAAAACCGACTGTGCATATTTCGTGATGTAAGCCGTTGGTGCTTGATGATGGATACGCACAATCAGCCCTGCATATTTCTTGTGATTGGCAAACGGAACAACCATCCGTTTGCCTACAGCAATCTCGCCTTCCAACTCTTGCGGAACACGGTAGGTAAACGTGTTTTGCAAAGGCAGCGGAAGTAGAATATCTACGAAATAGGTTAGGCGTTCCATTTTTTTATCTTAAAAATACTAATCCAAAGACATCTCTCTTAACCATTCGCTAAAATGACTATAGGAAAAATCATCGTCGATGATTTTGCCTTCCTTATCCACGAGAATATACCGAGGAATACCGTTGAAACGGAACAGTTGGCGCAGGTAACGATAGTCATCGGTGGGAATTCGATAGGTATGTGTTAATTCCTGTTCGTTCACAAATTTTTCATAGGCATTTAACGGCGATTCATATTCGGAGGTAATGAAAACGAAATCCACGTCCGGATTATCCTTATATTTTTCACGGAGCTTTTTTTGTCTTTTGATATTGCCAAGACAAGGCCCGCAAGAAGTCGCCCAGAAGTCCACCAACAGATATTTGCCGTTGTGTGGTGTTATCAATTCTTTGAAAATATTTGCAGCGGGAGTATTCGGCAATTCGTATGTCTTTTCTACAGTGTCTTCCAAAAAAATCTTCGCAAAAAGTCTTTCGCCTTCTTCTTTCAGAAAAGGTTCCGAGATATTAGAACTTAGGGTTGTCCAATAATCCAACGCGTCTTCCTTACCGCTTTCAAGCATTCGTTCAAAATCGTAGTTTAATCCCCAAATTTTAGTTATATCATACACAATTCCGGGTTGAAGTTTTAGCACATTTGTATAAACTGAATCTTTGAACCGCCACCTTTCAAGTTCAACTTCTTTTGGTGTAATTAGCCTGATTATTTCTACATATTTCTTTTTGTAATTTTCGTAAATTTCCCTTCCATACTTTTTGATGAATTTGTTATACATCGTTTCATAGTCATTCAAAAGTTTTTCCTTGTCTGCTTGCGTAACGCTTTGCGAATATGCATTCCAAACAGAATCTCTTCTTCGCAAAAGAAGTTCATCTTCCGGTGTTTTGGGGAAGCCCAACTCATCAAACAGATACTGAACGTAGTCTTTCTTTATCAATCCTTGTGTGGAGGAGTAAGTGTAAATCCCATCTCCCGGAATAAACAAGTCACAAGATGCAAATACGCCGAGAAAAGAGGAAAAGTTTTGTGTTGACAGTAGTTCTTTGTTATTCATCGGAATATCTTGTAAGAAATTATAAAATTCAACAGGCAGTTTTGGAGCATTTAGTGAATCTTCCGGATTTGCACGTTCGTAACCTCTTGCATAATCCAGCCAAATTGATGCGTTTGTAATTAGCAAATCATTTTGCAAGATTTTTTTTGCAGGTTCGGAAAAATTTCCGGTATCCAATAGATTGTTGAACGTTTGGGTATAAGTCTTCACTCGCTCATCGAAAAATGTCTTGAATTCGTCAGGATTTTTATTTTCTATCCCATTATACACTCTGCGAATGGAAGATGTGGAAGATTGTGACAACTTATGATGGGCATAATTTATTTCTTCGGTGATTTTAGCGGTCGGTCCGAAATACAGGATGTGTGAGGTATCTCGTGTGGTGATGCCTTTCTGGAAATTTTTCATAGTCATCACCATTGCCAGTGTTTGTCCGGGTTGAATATAAAAGGAAACATTGCGGGTAATCGACAAACATTGCGGATAACGTATCGGAATATCTGCCTCGAAACGTCCGTCTTCACGAATTTGAATAACCACGGGATAGTTTTCTCCTGAGATAACATAGTCGACATAAATCAAGCCTGTTTTCTCTTTGGTCAAAGGGTTAAAGTCTGTGATATAACCAATCAAACGAGCGGTATCGGCATAAAAAAATTCGCCTGCTTCAAAATCCATCAGTGATTTTCGTTTAGCATTCGCCAATTCGTTGTTTATCCATTGCGAAATTTCAGCAGGGATTCCGGAAATTTTCTCTTGCGCAAATCCTGAAAGGACTGCCGATGAGATGATAAATGTTAGAAAGATGCGTTTCATAACGGGCGTATTTTTTGTTTACAATCTACAAAGATACAAAAAAAACTGAAATGTGTGCCCTCTCCCGGCTATTATTTTGGTCAGTACGCTGCAACAGGAAGAACTGCAATGACCACGCAGGGCGGTCAGACCGCTCGTCCTTATCAAGAGGTTTCCCCGTGTAATGGGGGTACGTTTTCAGTGACCCGTCCTAAAAAAAGTTTACAGGTTAATAGCTAAATCCTGATGTTACTTTACAATTATTTTTTAATCCTATTTTAGGTTTACAAAGATACGGAT
>QMCD01003934.1_pt3 | contig 11913 bp, 16 predicted proteins | sample 1821841 | NCBI WGS metagenome assembly QMCD01 (sample SAMN01991225, study PRJNA193472) | Termite gut metagenome, whole genome shotgun sequencing project. | isolation source: worker | host: Macrotermes natalensis | reverse complement strand
GGAAATTGCTGTAGTGCTTGTAGTAATTCTGCAGATGGACATTATTGGGTTCCTTACAGTAGCGCGGCATGGATTCGTCTTACACAGCAGGGGGGAGACGTCTATACCAGCGTAATGGGAAGAAGTAATAGTGTGCGTTGTATGAGAAAATAACAAATCTTATACAGAAATTAAAATACATACCTTTTCTACTGTATCTAAGTTTATGCGTAGGGGGGGTGAACCATTATTTGCAAAAAATGTTAAGAACTTGTTTGTAAAATCAAATAATATTATTACCTTTGCAACCCTGTTTTTTATGCAGGAGCGAATTAATAAAGTATAAATTACCAAATTAACAACAAGAAAATGCCTGGACTAATAGGTAAAAAAATCGGAATGACGTCCGTATTCAGCGCAGAGGGTAAAAACATACCCTGCACTGTAATTGAAGCTGGTCCGTGTGTTGTTACGCAGGTTCGTACAAAAGAAAAAGATGGTTATGCCGCTGTACAACTTGCCTATGACGAAATGAAAGAAAAGCACACCAGCGCAGGCTTAATAGGCCATTTCAAAAAGGCAAACACCACCCCAAAACGCAAGGTGGCGGAGTTTCACAACGACTTCGACAAGGAATTGCAATTGGGAGACATCGTTACTGTTGCCGATGTGTTCAATCCCGAAAACCAAGAGGATTGGGCCGACGTAACAGGTATCTCTAAAGGGAAGGGATTCCAAGGCGTTGTGAAACGCCACGGATTCTCCGGCGTGGGCGGACAAACCCACGGTCAACACAACCGCTTGCGCGCTCCCGGTTCGCTGGGCGCCTCGTCGTGGCCTTCGCGGGTATTCCCCGGAATGCGCATGGCCGGCCGCACCGGTGGCGACAAGGTTAAGGTGCTTAACCTAAAAGTGATAAAAGTGCTTCCCGATAACAATTTATTATTGGTAAAAGGGTCTATTCCCGGAGCTAAAGGTTCATACTTATTAATAGAAGCGTAAACGACTATGGAACTATCAGTATACAAAATAGACGGAAAAGAGTCGGGAGCAAAAGTTACACTCGACGACGCAGTGTTCGGTATCGAACCTAACGACCATGCTATCTACTTAGACGTAAAACAATACTTAGCCAACCAGCGCCAAGGGACACACAAAACCAAAGAGCGCAGCGAGGTGGCCTACAGTACTAAAAAAGTTATCCGCCAAAAAGGCTCGGGCGGCGCTCGTCATGGTAGTATCAAAGCCAATATTTATGTGGGCGGCGGCCGCGTATTCGGGCCGCAACCGCGTGACTATGGTTTTAAGCTAAACAAAAAGGTTAAACAGCTGGCACGTAAAAGCGCCCTTGCCCACAAGGCTAAAGCGGAAGCTATCACTTTGCTGGAATCGTTTACCTTTGAAGCACCCAAAACAAAAGAATTTATCGGTATCTGCAAAAACCTTAACATGGCCGATAAAAAAATCCTGATGGTGCTTCCCGAAAATAATAATAACATTTACTTATCGTCGCGCAACTTGCAACGTACAAAAGTTATTCCCGTATCGGAACTGACTACCTACGACATTATGAACGCTACCAACCTCGTATTGGTGGGCGATACTGCCGAAACGTTGAACAAGCAACTGGGACGCTAATTATTCAGCCACATGGAAATAATAATAAAGCCAATAGTAACCGAAAAAATGACGATTCTGGGCGAAAAGTTGAATCGTTACGGTTTCGTAGTTGACCGCAAAGCCAATAAATTGGAAATTAAAAAAGCGGTTGAGGAGATGTATGGAGTTACGGTAACCGATGTAAATACCACTAACTACCATGGAAAACGCAAAAGCCGTTTCACTAAAGCCGGTATCCTTACAGGCCGCACCAATCACTTTAAGAAAGCGATTGTAACGCTGGCCGAAAAAGACACTATTGATTTCTACAGTAACATTTAAGCGCTATGGCAGTACGTAAATTCAAACCGGTAACCCCCGGTCAAAGACATAAGATTATTAGCGCATTTGATGACGTCACTTGTGCCACACCGGAAAAGTCGTTGCTCGAACCTATCCGTAAAACCGGTGGCCGCAACCGGCAAGGTAAAATGACGATGCGTTATATCGGCGGCGGACACAAACGCATGTATCGCGTAATTGACTTTATGCGGAACAAAGACAGTGTGCCGGCCACCGTAAAAACAATAGAGTACGACCCGAACCGCAGTGCACGCATTGCGTTGGTAACATACGCCGATGGCGAAAAACGCTACATTATTGCCCCTAACGGGTTAAAAGTAGGACAGCAAATCCTGTCGGGAAAAGGCATTGCCCCTGAGTTGGGAAATACCTTGTTGCTATCCGAAATTCCGTTGGGAACATTAATACACAACATTGAGTTGCACCCGGGACAAGGCGCCGCTATGGCTCGTAGCGCCGGCTCGTATGCGCAGCTGACGGCCCGCGAAGGCTCGCACGCTGTGCTGAAACTGCCTTCGGGCGAAACGCGCATGGTGCTGGTAACTTGCCGCGCCACGGTAGGTACCGTATCTAACCCCGACCATAACTTGGAGTCGCACGGTAAAGCCGGCCGCAAACGCTGGCTGGGACGCCGTCCGCGCAGAGGCGTAGTGATGAACCCCGTTGACCACCCAATGGGCGGTGGTGAAGGACGTGCTTCCGGCGGACACCCGCGTTCACGTAAAGGTATTCCTGCTAAGGGATACAAGACACGTAACCCGAAGAAAAACTCGAAGAAGTTTATTATCGAAAGAAGAAAAAAATAACCGGATAAAACAAGGATAACACTATGAGTCGTTCAGTTAAAAAAGGACCGTACATTGAACCAAGTCTTGAGAAAAAAGTACTTGAAATGGTTGACGGCAAAAGAAAAAAAGAGGTAATCAAAACCTGGTCGCGTGCCAGCTTGATTTCACCGGACTTTGTAGGCCTTACGTTTGCTGTGCATAACGGTAACAAATTTATTCCGGTATATGTTACAGAGAATATGGTAGGCCACAAACTTGGTGAGTTTGCCCCAACCCGTACCTTTAAAGGCCATTCGGGTAACAGGTAATTTATAATGTTGAATTTAAAAAGTACCAAAAGATAATGGGAGCTCGTAAAAGAGAAATGGCCGAAAGGCTTAAAGAAGCAAGGAAACAGACAGCTGTAGCAAAGCTGAATAATGTTCCTACCTCGCCTCGCAAAATGCGCTTAGTGGCAGATTTAGTAAGGGGCGTTGAAGTAAACCGGGCATTGGATATTCTAAAATATTCCAAACAAGAAGCCTCGGTACGTTTAGAGAAACTGCTTAAATCGGCAATAGCCAACTGGGAAGCTAAAAACGAAGCCGACCGCAAAGAGTTGGAAAGCGGACATGTGCATATTACGCACATTTCCGTAGGCCAGGGCGCTTCGCTCAAACGTATTCGCACAGCGCCGCAAGGCCGTGCTGCACGCATTCGCAAACGTTCGAACCACGTTACGATTGTTGTGGGTACCAAAAATGAACAAGTACAAACCGAAGTAGTAACAGAAGAATAATATGGGACAAAAAACAAATCCTATCAGCAATCGTTTAGGAATTATCCGTGGTTGGGATTCCAATTGGTATGGCGGAAACGATTATTCCGAAAAGATTTTGGAAGACTCTAAAATCCGTCAATATCTCAACGCACGCTTGGCAAAAGCCAGCCTTTCTAAAATTGTGATTGAGCGCACGCTTAAACTAATCACTGTTACTATTCACACGGCACGCCCCGGTATCATTATCGGCAAAGGCGGGCAAGAGGTAGACAAGCTCAAGGAAGAGTTAAAGAAAATTACCAATAAAGAAATCCAAATCAATATCTACGAAGTTAAACGCCCGGAGATTGATGCGGCCATTGTTGCCAACAACATTGCCCGCCAAGTAGAAGGCCGTGTATCGTATCGCCGTGCTATTCGTATGGCAATGGCTTCTACCATGCGCATGGGCGCCGAAGGTATCAAGGTACTTATCAGCGGCCGCTTGGGAGGCGCCGAAATGGCGCGTCGCGAAATGTTGAAAGAAGGCCGTACGCCGCTTCACACTTTCCGTGCCGATATTGATTATGCTTTGGCCGAAGCACACACCAAAGTAGGTGTGCTGGGCGTTAAAGTATGGATTTGCAATGGTGAAGTGTTCGGCAAGCGCGACTTATCGCCCAATGTGGGCAACGCAGCAGTGGGCAATGCCCCGCAAGGTGGCGGTGGAAACGACCGCCGGCCGCGCGGTGGTGGCGACCGTCGTGGTGGAAACGACCGCCGTGGCGGACGTCCCCGTCAACAACGCGAACGCAAAGCAGAGTAATTTTTTATAATTGCATAAAACAAGAAAGAGGCAACATTTTCATGTTGCCTCTTTCTTGTTGATAATTGTTCCCGTTATTTATAGCATCTAACAGGCACTTTATGCGGTTCTCCATTATTAGGGTGTATGTTAAGTGTGATATATCCGCCACAATTTGGGCCGAAACCATTCCTATGGTTTACAGTAAGGGTCAAAAAAGTGCCCGGAGCCCTATTCGTTCCCCACATTTCTACTTGTTGAGAGCTATTGTCGGGAATATACCCGGAGCCTATTTTAGATGCCCAGCCATAATAATCATTTCCACCGCTGCATTTCGAATCTAACGCCTGTAAACGATTTGCAACAGTAGCATTCACCGCATAACGACCATAAGAATACGCTGTAAAAGTACTTGGAGAGATAGCCTGTATTAACGTTTCATAGTCTGCGAGCAGCGGTAATTTCCAGCCGGGCGGGCAAATGCCTTGTATGCCGTTCCCCTGCCCGCTCGTACCACCCCACGCGGCAATGGTTTCTGCGGCCGAATAAATTCGTCCGCACTTTTCGGTTGCGCACCCACTACGCGGAGAGGCAGTGCCAACGGTTGTGCCGTTATACAACGCTAATCTAACATCTTGCGCCAGCCACCACTTGTTGTCGGGCATCAACACAATCCGGTATAACTCGTTATCGCGCGCATCTTTTATCCATGCTTCCCAGTTCTGCGCACCGCTGGTACGTTGCCGGCAAATGTGCGTAGCATCAATGTATAAATCGGCGCCCGTATAAATACAGAAAACGCTCGGGCACCCCGTAGCATCTCTTATCGTAACAGGCGCCACAGTGAGCGCCGAGGCGGCGATAGAGTTACCGCTCACCACTTGCGTACTGCTGCCGTCGGCAGCAATGAGTGTAAACGGTGCGGTTCCGTGTAACGTATACGTCCCGCCGGTAGCCGTTACGTTGGGTGGATAGTCGGTAGCATAGGCGCACCAGTTAAACTTGGCGGGCACGTTTGTAAGCGCAACGGTAATGGTGGCGCTTTGCGCCGCCGTGGCCTGTCCCTGGTACCAAAAGCCGCTGGTGTTGGCGCCGTCGGCACTGCCACCGGTCGGCAATTTTGACAAGTCAACCGTGGCTCGCTGCCAGGCGCCGGTAGTATTGGGGTTGGTTACCTCTTGGTAGTCGACAAACACCCATACCTTGGACAGATGCGTGGCGTCGCGCGTGCCGGCCGCCCACGAAACGGAGAAGGTAACGGTTTTGGCTGCGTAGTTGGCAGCAATGGTTTTCACTTGCACGGCGGCAAAGCCCCCCTGCCCCCAAAGGGGGAGTAGTGATAGTAGTAGGAAAAGTTTTCTCATGATTGTATCATTTTAATTGGTTATTTGGTCCACAGATTACACAGATTTTAAAGATGCGGATTACACAGATTCAGTTATTGTCCCTGTGCGCTTGTCGTAATTCCTAATTCATCATTCATACTTCATACTTCTTAGTGCGCTTGTCGCCATTCATAATTCCTAATTCATCATTCATAATTCTTTAAGGTACGGGGAGTTACTTTGCAATCAACAAACAAACACTATAACAAACACAAAGCAACTCCGTATACCTATTACATATGTATAACGTTTGCTTCGCAACTTTTGCAAGACCTTTATTCGGGAAAGTACTGCGTTTGGGAGTTTTGTTCTTATTCTCCCCCTTGGGGGGAGTTAGAGGGGGCTTGAACTTTTAAACGTGGCACCCATACTTACCATTTTGAGGTCCTGAGAAACCTATAACAAATAAGCAAAGCCCACGTTTTCTACTTGTGGAGCCTTACTTTTATTCTTGTTATTGTTGAAATTTCTCAGGTTTCAAAATGGAATAAAAGCCGGCAAAATATTGGAACGAACGTTAAATATGCTACAAATATAAATATTATTTCTCAATTGGCAAACGATTTTACAAAATTATTGTCTACTTTTGTAGAGAGAATGGTTACAAAAAGAAAAATAATAAACGACCCTGTTCATGGGTTTATTGATATCCCCGGCAACTTAGTATTTGAACTGCTGGAACACCCTTACCTGCAACGTTTGCGAAACATCAAGCAAATGGGATTAAGCTACCTGGTTTATCCGGGCGCCGACCATTCCCGCTTCTCGCATGCGTTAGGCGCTATGTATCTTATGCAGCAGGCGCTGCAATCGTTGCAATCAAAAGGCATCGGCATTACGCCCGGCGAAGCGGAAGCGGCCACATGTGCTATCTTGCTCCACGATATTGGGCACGGCCCTTTCAGCCATACGTTGGAAAATACCTTAGTCGAGAACATACACCACGAAGCGCTTTCGCTGGCTTTTATGAAGAGCCTGAATACACAGTTCGGCGGGCGCCTGACAAAAGCCATTGCTATTTTCGACGGTAGCTATCCCAAGAAATTCCTGCACCAGTTAGTCAGCAGCCAGCTGGACGTCGACAGGCTGGACTATCTTCGCCGCGACAGTTTCTTCTCCGGCGTGGTAGAAGGAATGATAGGCGTAGAGCGTATCTTGAAGATGATAGATGTGGTGAACGACGAGCTGGTGGTGGAGTCGAAAGGTATTTATTCGATAGAGAAATTCCTTATCTCCCGCCGCCTGATGTATTGGCAAGTTTACCTACACAAAACCGTCCTCTCGGCCGACCAGGTGTTGCTGCAACTGTTGCGCCGGGCGAAAACGCTAATAGCGCAAGGGGCGAATTTATTTGCTTCGCCCGCACTGCTGCTGTTCCTGAAAAATAGATTTACCATTGCCGACTTCGGCCGGCAAGAGATTTTAGCGGCGTTTGCCGATTTGGACGATAACGATATCGACTGCGCTATCAAAGTGTGGCGCACGGCCGACGACGAAATTCTCTCGCAGCTCTCGCGTATGCTTGTAACCCGCCGCCTGTTTAAGATAGAAATCAGCGACAAGCCTTTTGATAGCGGCTACATTGAAAAAATAAAGGAGCAGGTTCGCCCCTCCTTGCCGGACGTGCCGGAAGCCTTGCCCTATTTCGTGGTTACCGACAGTATTTCCAACAAGGCCTACAGCGACGAAACCGAGAAAATACAAATCCGCTACGGAAACGAACTAAAAGATATTTACGAAGCGTCCGACATGCTAAGCGCCGCCGCCTTTACAGATGCTACCAAAAAGTATCTCTTGTGTTATCCGAAGGGGGGATATTAGATATTGGATATTAGATATTAGATATTAGATATTAGATATTGGACGATGAGCTACAAAAATTTAGAAATATGGAAATTGGCACATGAGCTGGTAGTAGAAATTCATGCAATGACACTTGCCGACTTGCCGAAATTTGAATTGTTTGAAGAAGGAGCTCAAATTCGTCGTTCGTCAAAATCTGTTAAATCGACCATTGTTGAAGGATACGGGCGCAAAAAATATAAACAGGAATTTATAAAATTTTTAATCTATGCCAATGCTTCCTTAGAAGAAACCATTGACCACCTCGACACATTATACGCTACAAAGTCTTTATCGAATAAAGAACTTTTTGAACGATTAGTTACTAAAGCAACGTTACTAAGCAAAAAATTAAACGCATTTATCCGCACCGTTACCGAACACCACAATAATAATACAACTAATATCAACTATCCAATATCCAATATCCAATATCTAACATCCAATATCAATTATCGAATATCGAATATCAATTATCGAACATCCAATATCCAATATCCAAAATCTAACATCTAATATCCAGTATCCATCATGCAATTTAACGCAAAAACATTGGCCGAGTACCTCCACGGAGATATAGAAGGCGACGAAAATGTAACCGTAGGCACTATTGCCCGCATAGAGCAAGGCCGCCCCGGCGCATTATGCTTTCTGGCAAACCCGAAGTACGAACAATACCTGTATACTACCAAAGCCTCCATTGTGCTTATAAACCGCAGTTTTAAACCGGAGCAGCCCGTAGCCTGCACGTTGATTCGTGTAGACAATGCTTACGAGAGTGTGGCGTCTTTGCTCGACTTATACAACTCCATGAAGACACTGAACAAAAAAGGCCGCTCGTGGCGGGCGCATGTTTCGTGGCGGTCGAAGCGGGGGAAAGGAGTATGGATTGGCGCCGGAAGCTATATTTCCAAAGGCGTAAAGATAGGCGACAATGTTAAGATTTTCCCGCATGTGTATATTGGCGACAACGTAACCATTGGCAATGATTGTATCTTATACCCCGGTGTAAAGATTTACCACGGGTGCAAGGTAGGCAATCGCTGCACTATCCACGCTAATTCGGTGGTGGGCTCCGACGGCTTTGGCTTTGCCCCTACGGCCGACGGCTCGTACAAGAAGATTCCGCAAATAGGGAATGTGATTTTGGAAGACGACGTAGAAATCGGCGCCAATACGGTCATCGACCGCGCTACCATGGACGCTACCATTATCCGCCAAGGCGTAAAAATAGATAACCTGGTACAAATTGCCCATAACGTAGAAATAGGAAAAGACACCGTGATGGCTGCCCAGGTAGGCGTGGCCGGCTCGGCAAAGATAGGCAGCAACTGCATGTTCGGAGGGCAGGTAGGTATTGCCGGGCACATCACCGTAGCCAATCATACCACGGCCGGCGCGCAGGCGGGTATCTCGTCCGGCGTGAAAAAAGAAAACAGCACTATCATCGGCTCGCCCGCTATCCCGTACCAGGACTATTTCAAAGCCTATGCCCTGTTCCGCCACCTGCCGGCTTTTAAAAAGCAGCTCGACGAACTGAAAGAAAAAGGCACGGCGCAATAGGTAAGAAAGGCCGGGCGCTTGGAATGTACGGCCTGTGCGCTGTAAATCCTAATTTTCGCCGGTACCAAATAAAATTTGGCAGATTAAAAAAAATGACGTACCTTTGCGCACCTTTTCTCGAGGAGATAAGGAAGTTGAATAGCAATTATTAACTTTAATAAACATATAGTATGTCTGTAAAAATTCGTTTAGCCCGTCACGGGAAAAAGAACTATGCCTTTTTTCACATTGTAGTTGCCGACAGCCGCGCCCCGCGCGACGGCCGCTTTATTGAGCGTATCGGCACTTACAACCCTAACACCAACCCGGCCGTTATTGAGATTGACGGCGACAAAGCGCTTGCGTGGATTAACAAAGGCGCTCAACCTACCGACACTTGCCGCCGGATTCTTTCGTACAAAGGCGTGCTGCTGAAAAAGCACTTGCTGGAAGGCGTTAAAAAAGGCGCCCTGACCGAAGCCGCAGCCCTGCAAAAATGGGAAACATGGATGCAGGAAAAAGAAAGCAAAGTAAGCTCTAAGAAAACAGAGCTGGAACAAGCAGGCCGCAATGCCAACAAAGCCCGCCTGGAAGAAGAAGCCAAGGTGAAAGAAGCCAAAGCTACTGCCGTGGCTCAGAAGAAGAGCGAGCAAGCCCTGAAAGAAGCGGAAGCTAAAGCCGCTGCCGAGGCCGAAGCAAGCGCAGCAGAAGAAACACCTGTTGTTGCGGCAGCCGAAGAAGCGCCGGCAGCCGAAGCGCCTGCCGAAGCATAATCGCTTTTTTTGCAACCCGCAAATGCTGTTGTGTAGTGAGCCGCCTGCAAAACGATAACTTAGTTACTATTGCCGATATTCAAAAAACCTTCGGCACGCAAGGAGAGTTAATCGTTAAGTGGTGGACAAATGCACCGGCAGCAATAAATTTAAAAGAACCGGTATTCATCATTATTGATGGGCTACCGGTTCCTTTTTATTTCAAATCGGTGGAACAGCGCGGAAACACTCGTGCTCAAGTGGTGTTCGACGATTTTGAAACACAAAAACTCGCCGAAGAACGCACGGAGACAGAAAAAATGGAAAGCGGAAAACAGAAAACGAAAGACGACACGCTCAATTCTTCATTCCCCATTCTCCATTACAAAGTAGTTGACCGGTTGCACGGAGCACTCGGCACAGTTACCGGCTTTCTCGATATCCCCGGCAACCCATGCCTGCAAGTAGGCTACAACGGCCGCGAGTTGATGATTCCGTTCAACGAGGCCATCGTGCTAAAAACCGATACCAAAAAGAAAACCGTAGAAACCCTCCTGCCCGAAGGGTTGTTGGAGTTGTAACTGCCGATTCGGCAAATAACCCAATGTGGCCTTAATAAGCCAATCATTATGGGGCTAAAGACGCATCCATTATCGACGAAAAGAGCCGCTCTTGGGCGACAACAGAAAACCGAAGTACAGACATTAATAATCCGCAGCAATCTATAGTATTGGTTTTTTAGGTTCAATTTATCCTTTTCTTTTCTTCCTCGTATAATTGTTCATAGTCGCTATTGTCGGCAATAGCTTTTTCTAAATCTTCCAAAATTCGATACAGCTCATCAATCGAGAGAATGCGTTTACCAATCTTAATACTTATAATTTCATTTTTATCATTCGGCTCTGTTTTAAAATTTTTCTTTGTTTTATGAGCCAGCCCATCTCTTAAATTTTTCAAAAATTTTTCGACCTGTCGTTTATCTGTAATATCTAATATTGATGTAGGTTTTACTAGAAAACACTTATTCGGTCGTATAGCCGACAAGGCATTTAAAATGGCTCCCGCAGCAATTGTAAAAGAATACTTAGCAAATAAAGTTCGTAGCTTTTTTTCTAACAAGATAGTTCTAATGGCAAATGCCATGTTGTTTTTGTAATTCATAATTTATTTTAAAAGTAATGATTATATTTTATCAATTATAGCCCAACTTTTTTAGAAAATCTTGGGCTTTGTTATTTCCTAATTGAGCAGCCTTTTTAAAGCAGGCAGTGCCTTGTTTACGATAAGCCACTCCCATGTTATAGTATGCATCTGCATTTTTCGAGTCAATGGCAATAGCTTTTTGGAAGCAGTCAATGGCTTTTTCGTAGTCGCCTTGCCTGCCATAAGCAATCCCCATATTAAAGTACGCACTTGCATCTTTTGGGTCAATCTCAACAGTTTTTTGAAAACAGGCAATAGCTTTGTCGTAGTCGCCTTGTTTGTTATAAGCAAGTCCCATATTAAAGTATACTCTTGCATCTTTCGGGTCAATGGCAATAGCTTTTTGATAGCACACAATAGCTTTGTCAAAATTGTCTTGTTTGGCATAAGTAATTCCCATGTTATTGTATACATTTGCATCATTTGAATTAATGACAACTTCTTTTGTACTAATATCGGACGTTGAAAGTTTTTTTTCTATAGTAGGCTCTTTACAGGTTTTTACTTCATTTTCAAAATATTTATATAATTTTTCTTTACAAATTTTATCTATAATTTCTTGTATTTCACTTTCGGTAATGCCTGCTCTTAGTGTAAAATTCCAATTCTCATTTTTTAATGATTGGCATGTATCTACAATGGCAGACTGCAAGATAGCACCTAACATTAAGTCGTCTAATTGCCGGGAGTCTTTTACAATTTCTCTAATAGTATCTTCGAAAGAGTCTTCAATTTGTTTTATCAATGTATCTTTTACAGTAAGTAATTCTGTAAAACCTGTTTCTTTTAATAACTCTTTTGCAGAATCATCTCCTAGCCGAGCAGCTAATACTAATGCCCCTATATAAGCTGCTGAATATAAACTCTCCAATGTTTCATTTTTTACATTTTTTATTTTGTCCTTTATATTTTGTAA
>QMCD01004490.1_pt1 | contig 11921 bp, 14 predicted proteins | sample 1821841 | NCBI WGS metagenome assembly QMCD01 (sample SAMN01991225, study PRJNA193472) | Termite gut metagenome, whole genome shotgun sequencing project. | isolation source: worker | host: Macrotermes natalensis | reverse complement strand
TTTGCCTGATTGACTAATCCCTGTTTTAACGTGAATTTTGAAAGGATTAATAAAAATGGATACTTTTATAGAGCAGATTATAAAAAAGAACAGAACCGGCAGGGACGCCGTATTAAAAGCTTTAATTTGTGTCGGAGCGGTCCTTGTTTCGGTTGTAATGCTGTTTTTACCTATTGTACCGGTGAATTTCCTTTTTGCGCTCGGCGTCGTTTACGGCGGTTATTATCTGATGACGGGATTTGACTGCGAATATGAATATATTGTGACAAACGGAGAAATCGATATTGATAAAATAATAGCCAAAAGAAAAAGAAAACGTTTGATTACCTTTAAAATTTCGGCGTTCGAAAGCTTTGGGGAATATAAGGACGCTCCCGCTCCGGGGAATAGCGTAACAACGGTTCTAGCAAACGGCAGGGATGAAACAGGCGATGATAGCCGGGATTATTATGCCGATTTCAAGCACGGCTCGCTGGGCAGCGTCAGAATTATTTTCACTCCCAACGAACGCGTGCTTGAGGCAATGAAACCGTATCTGCCGCGGAATATAAGAAACGGAATGCTAAGACAGCAATAAACCTTTTATAAGGTGTACCTGCGATAAATATTCTAAGTTGTGTTTAAAATCATAAGTATATTCATAAACTGTGATTTTAAACATTCTAAAAGGAGATAATAATAGATGATACAGGGTATTTATTTCGTTGATATGCCTCATATGAAGAAAATAGCATTGAAATCCCGTTTCAGGTCAAGGATTTTTTCGCCGCAGGAAATGAAATTCCTTATCGGCAAGAATTTTTCATCATCCGTAATAGCTGAGATGTTCTGCGGGAAAATGGCTTTCGCAAAGGCAATGGGTACTTCGTTCAGCGGCTGCAGACTGAATGAAGTTTCCGTAATGGCTGACTACAGCGGACAGTATTATCTGAGCTTGTCGGGAAATGCAAAAACACATTTTGCTTTTAAAAAAGTAAAGGCTACGGTATCCTGTTCGCATACAAATACTATGGCTATGGCAAGCGTAATATTCTATGAGGGCAAATGAGAATTACAGCTTTCAAGAGGATGAATAATAATGATTTACACAACACCGTCCCAAATGAAATATATAGAAGCCTTATCCGATAAAAAGGCTCTGACATATCCTGAATTAATGGACAATGCCGCCAATGAGATATTCAGGCTGATAATGTCGTTAATTACCGGTACTGATTCTTCAAACGGCGTCGTTATTCTGTGCGGTCACGGCAATAACGGCGCCGACGGATTTACCGCCGCTAAAAAAACTGCCGTTTCAGGTATAAAAACGACAGTAGTACTGTGTGACGGAGCTCCGGCTTCACAGCTTGCCAAGGAAAGGTATATCGAGCTTAGTTCAATACAGGGGATTGAAATTCTGAATCTGGATGATGATTCTGATAAAGCGAGAATCAGAGCGTCATCAGCGGATTTAATAGCCGATTCCGTTTACGGAATCGGTTTCAGGGGGAATAGTATGCCCCCTTCGGTTAATGAGTATTTTGAATATATAAAAGGATGCAGAGGCATTAAAATTGCCGTCGATATTCCTTCCGGGGGAAACGCCCTGAACGGCGAAACAGCCCCGCACACAATCAAAGCAGATTACACGGTGACTTTCGGCAATATAAAAACGGGAATGCTTGTATATCCTTTAAAGGAATACTGCGGAGAAATTATTACGGGTAATATCGGTCTGACCGACGGGCTTTATGAAGGAATGGAATATCTTGCCTATGATGTGACCGATGCTTTTGTAAGGGGAATGTTCCCTGAAAGGAAGCCTGATTCGCATAAAGGAGATTTCGGAAAACTGATGATTATCGCCGGCTGCAGCCGAATGAGCGGAGCCGCAGTATTGCAAACGTTATCGGCTCTGCGTTCGGGGACAGGTCTTGTAAGTCTTGCTTCAACAGATAAAGTTATTAGCCGGGCTGCGTCTTCGGTATACGAAGCAACGTTCCTGCCGCTGGACGAAGATGAGGAAGGGTTAATATCATCGTCAAACAGCGATAAATTAATTAAGGCAGCCGGAAATATGACAGCTCTGGCGATTGGGTGCGGACTCGGCGTTTCAGACTCGACTAAAAAAATCGTACAGGATTTATTAATTAATGCAGATTGTCCGATAATTTTGGACGCAGACGGAATAAACTGCATATCGGACAACATAAATATAATTAAGAACACAAAAAACAAGCTTATTATCACACCGCATGAAGCCGAGCTTGAAAGAATAATCAACGCTTCCGGCATTAAGGCGGAAAAAGACCGTCTTTCAAGAGCCGCGGCCCTTGCCCGCGAATATGATATAATAGTTGCCGCAAAGGGCGTCCCGACATTTATTGCCGGAAACGGCAGGGTGTATGTCTGCGGTTCGGGGAATCCGGGACTCAGCAAAGGCGGGAGCGGCGATGTTCTTGCCGGTATAACAGCGGGATTCGCAGCTCAGGGTCTTTCTCCGCTGAACGCCGCCGTCGCAGGCGTATATGTTCACAGCCGCGCCGCCGGAATAGCTGCTGAAAAATCGTCCAGAACCGGGATGCTTCCCTCCGATGTGATAAACGAGCTGCCGTACGTGTTCAGAGAATGGAACAGATAAGGCATTTATGCGGTAAAGTATAAGCCTTCTGTTCACAATTTTGAGCGGAGGGCTTTTATGAAGAAAAGAACGGTTTTATTATTGCTGACGGCAGTATTCATACTGACTGCGGCAGGATGTAAAAGTATTCAGAATGCCGTTAAATCAAGAACACCCGATATAAACAAAGCGTTTACAAGCGAGGTGCTGATAAAATATAACGGCGCGGAGGCAAAAGGAGTCATTACAAGATACGGTACAGGCATCTGGGATATGGAAATAAGCGAACCCGAATCGCTGGCAGGGCTTAACATCAGCTACGGCAATAACGGCATTACAGCCGAACTGGGCGAACTGGCGTTTAAAATCCCTATTGAAAACGTAAATACGAACGCTGTATTTTCCGCCATTTTCAATTCTGTTGACAGCGCCGCCGGTTCAGCCGGGATGATTTATGAGCAGACTGACGCCGGGAATACATATACGGGTGAAAACGCAAACGGGAGATATATCCTGGTTTTTAATCCTCAGAATAATATGCTGACGGGGATTTCCATACCCGACCTCGGAATTGAAGTCGAGGTGCTTAATGTTTCGGAGCTGATTACGGATTTTGAAAATACAGTTACCGAAATAAGAACCCCGGTCGAAGTTTCGGAAGTAATTAATGATGAATCAGGAGTTATCAGTTAAAAAGAGAGTCAAAAGTTAATTTTAATTTTTAATCCGCGGTTAATTTATTTTTAACCGCGGATTAGCTTTAGCAGGTTTATTTCAAATATAATTTGACATTTCAAGTAAAGTATGGTATATTTGCAATAGAAAACTTTTACCCGGATTTTAAAATAACAATAAAAATAATTTAAGTTTGAAAATAAGGCTTTTCAAGCTCAGGTGTTTTGCCTTACAGGGCAGTACATCCGGAAAGGACGGTCATAAATATGGCTAATTACATAATAGTTTCTGAAAATTCCACAGACCTGCCCGAAAACTATTTCACTGAAAACAACGTTGCTTTGATTAATCTTAGTTTTTCCATTGACGACAAGGAATACGCTTCCCTTGACGAGTTTTCGATTAAGGATTTTTATGATATGATGCGCAAGGGTCATCTGACAAAGACCTCGCAGGTTACCCTTGAGGTTTTTGAACTTGAATTTACAAGGCTTTTACTGAAGGGCTTCGATATTCTTTATTTAGGATTTTCTTCCGGTTTAAGCGGAACCTATAACTGCGGGCGGCTTACAGCCGAAAAACTCAGGGAAAGGTTCCCGGAACGCAAAATATATACCATCGATTCACTTTGCGCGTCACTCGGACAGGGTCTGCTTTTAATGCACGCCGTTGAAAAGAAAAAAGAAGGCATGGGAATAGACGAGCTTGCCCGGTGGCTTGAAAGCAATAAGCTTAACCTTGTTCATATCTTTACAGTAGACGACCTGGCTTATCTGCACAGAGGCGGACGCGTTTCCAAAGCCGCCGCGATAGCCGGTTCTATCCTGGGAATAAAGCCTGTGCTTCATGTCGATAACGAAGGCAAGCTGATTCCTGTTGAAAAGGTAAGAGGCAGAAAACAGGCGCTTAACAAAACGGTAGATTTAGTGATTGAGCGCACCGGTAATTATAAGAATACCTTTTACGCCATTTCCCACGGTGACTGTATCGAGGATGCCCGGTATGTCGAAAGCGAAGTTAAAAAACGCATGGGCGTAAAGAACTGCATGATGAATGATATAGGACCCGTTATCGGTTCGCATGCCGGACCCGGCACTATTGCCCTTTTTATGTTGGGTGAGAAGAGGTAGTACCAATTAACAATTAAAAATTAACAATGGTGGTATACCGCCTGCGGCGGTATGATTTTAATTATAAATACTAATTATACAGTAACCAATTTGTTATATTAAACTAGGGCGTGTTCGATAATTAGCAATGTGTATAGAAATAAGTGATTTTTGTGCCGAATAAGGCAAAAAATCGCAGGAAACCTATAAGGCAAAAAATCGCAGGAAACCTCGGCGGTTTTCAAGATTTTTTAACGCAATGCGGTGCAAAAATCACTATTTATGTGCATATTGATGATTTTCGGACACGCCCTAATAAACTGGATATGCTCCCGCTTATTCTGCGCGCGACATAGGGGTTGTTCATCGTATAAAGATGAATACCGTCAACGCCGTTTGAAATCAAGTCTACAATCTGGTCGACCGCATAGGCAATGCCGGCGTCTCGCAGGGCTTCCGGATTATGTTCATATTTCTGCATTATTTTAGAGAATTTGACGGGAAGGCTGGCTCCGCACATCGATACCATACGTTCAATCTGGTTTTTATTGACTACCGGCATAATCCCCGCTTCTATGGGAACGCTGATTCCGGCAATAGCGGTCTTTTCAATAAAATCATAGAAAACCTTATTATCAAAGAAAAGCTGTGAAATCAAATGCCCTGCGCCCGCTTCAACCTTTTTTCTCAGGTTTGTTATATCGGTTTTCATATCGGCGGCTTCGGAATGAGTTTCGGGATAGCACGCACCCGAAATACCGAAATTCCCGTTCTGACTGATAAAGCTGACCAGGTCGCTCGCATACATAAAATCATTAAGCCGGGGACGTTCGGGATTAATATCCCCTCTCAGCGCCAGGATATTTTCAATACCCCTCTCCTTAAACTGTGAAAGGCTGGTCAGAATATCCTCCCTGGAGCTGTAAACACAGGTAAGGTGAGCGGCTGAAGTGATTCCGAGCGTATTGTTTATATATGCCGCGATATCGCAGGTAACGGTATCCGCGGTATTCCCCGCGGCTCCGTAGGTGACGCTGATAAAATCCGGCGAAAGGTCTTTTAATTCATTTAATGTGCTGTATATGGTTTCAACAGGGCTTGTTTTCTTCGGCGGGAAAACCTCGAATGACAGCACTGTTTTTTTATTGCCGAAAAGCTCCGTTATTTTCATTTTATACCTCCGGGTGTCTGTTATTTGGTAATTGTGTTTATTTAATATTATATAAAATTTGAATAATGTTTAATTTTTCATATGGTTGTCTAAAGGTGTTAATGCCTTTAACAGCGATTCAAAACTTTTAAAATCATCTTTACTTAAAATAATTTCACTGTTATTTAACAAATATGTACAGTCTTCTAAATCAATAAGATAATTATTAATATCATTTTCAAACTGGGTATTATTCTCATACGTTTCCGGATAAATATACTCATCTTCTCCGCTTGTATATTTTGAATAGTAATTATTCGCATCAGTTTTCCAGTTATCTAAATAACTTGTGATTTTTATATTTTTATCAACATAATCAATAGAATAGTATTGTTGTAATTCGTTAGTTACCAAACCATAATTATATTCATTATTTACTAATTCAAAATAACTCATAACAGTAAAGCCTTGAACTTGATGTAATGTATGCAGTAAAACATTACTTCCTATTTGATATAAATAAAAATCCCCCCGTAATGGGTTATTAAGTAAAATAGTATTTGAAGCCGTAGAATACAGAATATAATTGCAATCCTTTCCGTCAATACCTGCCGGATATTTTCTGAATAATATTTCACCACTGCCATCGTTGTTCATATCGAATAAACCCACTCTAATAATATCCGAAAACTCATCCTCCCAATGTTCGCTTACAGTCAGCCACCAGCTATGATAATAATTATCCTGATTAATATAGCAATTATATAAATCATCATATAAAACTTTTGCCGCTTTATAAGATAATAACTGCTTTACGGTTCCATCATAGTTATTATCGATTTCTTGGGGTGATTTTATAGTTATCTTATTAATTTTATTTACGATTGAGGTTTTAGTTTCAATAAAAACGGAGGAGGTTGATGTTTCTACAGTTGAAGAAGAAATAATCCCCGATTTGGTATTTGGTGAATCTTGATTCTCCGTATCGCATGAGGACAGAAAAATCAGGTTAAAACATAATAAATAAGCAAACATCCTGCTCATGGTAATTACCTCCGCCTGTGCGGATACTCATAGATTTTCTTCAACAGATTAATTCATCACATAATCATCAAAAAACTTAAAAGCCAAGGCGGTTTTCTCAATACTGCTTAATTCTTTATTAATAATTTTACAGAAATTTACTTCATCAGTAAAGAAAGTCAAACTGTTAATATATTTATCTGAATCCTTCTGATACTTATCTTTCTCACTTATCGGGTAATCATATATTGAAAGACTGTCAAAATAATGATATGGCGAAGGCATATTATCAATCCAATTTTCGTGGAAACAGGTCAGTTTAATATTTTCATGAATATCATTAACCCCTAACTCCAGTAAAGTATCTTCACTGTATTTATATTCCTCATTAGTAATTGATATAAAAATATGATAACAGTCATGCGCCAGAATAGTTTGATTATAAATGATTATATTGTTATTCTCATCCCTGCATATATCGAATCCGACTCCTGACTTACCCATTTCAAATAATTTGCTTCCGTCGTCAACTTAAAAAATAAGTAATTCTGACCAAATTATACTTCCGGGTGACTGCTTGACAAAAATAAACTCAAGTTTATCATCTCCGTTTAAGTCAATCACACAACAATCGGCAACAGTATATGATTCGCCGAATGAAAGCATGTCTTCAAACCAATATTCGCCATAATCACCCGGATTTAATATGTTTTCTTCTAACTCATCATGAAGAATCTGCGCTAATTTATATGGCAGGCTTGATTTGTCAATATCATAATATACCGGCGATGCTTCGTTACTCTGAAGCATTGATGCTGTTTCAATACGCTTATCAGTATTATCATTCTTTGCTTCCGTGATTTCGGTTATAATAACAGAATTTTCCGTAATATTACTGTTTTCATTAATTTCCGGATTATTACCGCACGCACCGCATATGAATAAAATTAAAAAAGTGTATATACTCAGATTAATTCTTCTTATATTAATCTGTTCGTATTGTTCTTTACTCATCGCACACCGACGTACGGAACGGCGCCAGAGGAATGCCGGTTGCTTTTGAAAACACGGTGACCTCGGCGTAATTTGTCCAGTTATAACGGACATACTCGGGTTTTGCAACGCTGCCGGATTTAACAAAGATACCGTCGCCTTTAATTTCCGCTTCGGCTGCAGCGAATTTTTTATCGGCGCCGGCTATTTCAAAACCGGTGATTTTTCCGCCCCTGATTTCGAATCCCCCTTTGTTGTATTCGAAGAAAACAGTTACACCGCCGTTTTCATAAACATGCGATTTATAAAACGCTCCGTAAGCGTCGCCGGCTTCAATCCTTTTATATACGTGGTACAGGGCCTGGAGGCATAAACGCTCGCCCACGGGTTTTTTATCAATGGGATGTATATTCCCGTATTCGCCGCAGTCAAGCGCAACGGCAAGCCCTGTGTTAGCGGTTGTTTTATGCACTCGGTACTGGGATTCGCGTACCTTGCACCAGTGTTTATAATCGGTATCCCCTCTTTCAATATGCATAGGAAGCTGTACGAATAAAAACGGCAGCGTATCATCCTCCCAGTCGCAGCGCCATTGCTCAATCAGCATTTTCAGAAGCTTGTAGTATACAACGGGTTTATGGTCGTCGCTTTCGCCCTGATAATATATAAAACCTGCTATGGTATAAGGCATTACCCTCTTAACCATTGTTTCATAAAGCCCTGAGGGGCGGTACGGCGACTTTGGCCCAAGCGGACCCGGCCATCTGCTCGGACCGGCAAATTCAAGCGCGTCCCCCCAGACACCATGAGGGTTTTTACTATAAAATTCATTTATTTTCGGCTGCCATTCGTTATACCAGCGGTCATATTCATCAAGCTCGGCACAGTAAGCCTCAAAGGATTTATTACCCATTGCGGTATCATATTCGTCAAGATATGTTTTTGTATCGGTATCGGTTCCGAGCATTTTTCTGCTTATCCAGGCGCTTGCGGAGGTTCCCCCCCAGTTGCATCCGATAATTCCCACGGTAACCCCAAGCTCTTCGGAAAGCTTTTTGGCGTAAAAATATGCCACGGCAGACCAGTGATTTATTTCTTCGCAGGGTTTTGCGGCAAACCATGAGTTGTCGCGCTCATCCAGATAAAAGTATTCATCGATAAACGGATTTTTCTTGGTATAATAATAGCGTACGTTAACGCCTTCGGAATTTTTTATGTATTCCCTGCCGTTTTTCGCGTTGATTAGCTCCAGCTCCATATTGGACTGACCGCCCGCGAACCAGACCTCGCCGACCATAATATCCTTAAAAACCAGTTTGTTGCCGTTACCGTCGGAAACGGTCACCTCATACGGACCTCCCGCCTCCATAGGAGGAAGGACAGCCGTCCATTTATTCTCCTTAACGTAACAGGAGGTTTTATTATCTCCTATTGTAACGATTACATCCGTAAAGTTCGATGCCGTTCCCCATATTTTAATATTCTTATTCCTCTGCAATACCATATGGTCGGAAAAAATTGCCGCGCATTTCAATAAACTCATTAAACCTACACCCTTTCGATACTTTAACTAAAGCTCCATATTAATTTTACAGCATTTGATAGATAATTGCAATAGCTATTAAAAATATGTTACAGGTATTTTATATATTTATACTAAAGGGTGTTTATATTAATTTACCGTATTCAATTAAATAATTCAAGCGCCATGTTGAAAAATGTGTGAAATAAGTTGAATAAACTCATATTATGTTGAAAAACAATGCCGTTATTACCGTTGATATTCGGTTTCTTCCACTTTTTCAACATATAACCAACATTTTTCTAAGCATAAAACCCTTTTATAAGCCATTACATTATCCATAATTTCCGATATTGCAATCAATTTATATTTTTTACGGATACAATCTATGATTTTCAAACCTTCCCAGTATAATCCTTGAAAACTATATGGGGATGTCCGCGGTTTGAAAGCGACGGGTTCCGTATGAAAAACCGCTTTTTAAAATTCACGAATATACCCGAACTTATGCAGATGTACAAGGAATTTGCGGATATTCAGACCTCCGATATGCTTGACCTCCCCGTTCCGGAAATAAAGGGCGGGAAGCCTGAAATCGTAACGGCAAAGCCGGATGAAAAAAAGAAGGCTCACATGAAAACCTTAGCCGCCCGCGCGCAGGCGATTTATAACGGTAACGTAGACCCCTCGGCTGACAACATGCTGAAAATCACGCACGAAGCGCGGCTTCTGGGGCTTGATTCAAGGTGCATTTTCCCCGGCGCCTTCCCGCCCCCGACAGCAAGGTAAACAAGCATGAAAAAGCGATTTTTAAATGCTCGGTCAGCGGGGAAAGCCGGAACATAGGCGAATATTACGGATTCCGGCTGACCGTCTGTAAAAATGAAAGTAATTTTCTTCTGGACGCTGCATCTTGCTATACGGAGCTTCGGGGTAAACTTGCATACAGAAGCGACGTCGAGAGGGGCAACCCTCTCGGCAATATCCGGAGGATTGAAAACCTTGCGGGGATTCAAATCAACCAGCGCATTTCAAATCTTTCCGCTTCGCTTGACAAGGCTAAATCCGATTTGGAGGAAGCGAGGGCAAGTCTGAACAAACCCTTTGAACGCGCCGCCGAACTGGAGGAAAAATTAAAGCGGATTGCGGTTGTGAACGGCGAATTGTCGGTCGGCGGCGGGGATGACGATATTCCGGTTGACGGCACGGAGCCTGCTATTGAAAACAATAAAACGCAGGCGGCGGAAAAGCCGAACCCTTTCCCGGACAGGGAACCGCCGTCTTCTCCGCCGCAAAATCAGCGCAGACCTAAATTCAAATCAAGATGAAATTATTCAACCAGTCCCCTTATGGCTTCTTCAACGGCGGCGTTTAAGGATTTGCCGTGTGATGATGAATAAACCGCAAGCTGCCTGTGGAGCGCAGGTTCAATCCGGACATTAAAGGTTCCTTTATATGCCACCGATAAAAAACTGTCAAGCCCCTTTCGGCAGAAAAAGCGAAAAAACGCTGTAAACCATCCAGTTGCACAATAATCATCAAAATCGTTGTGCAATTTGCCGATTGAAAAATTCATTTTTTTAGTATAAATTATATAGGAACCGATTACGGAATCGATTGCGTTAACGATTACTGTAAAAACAAACAGGAGGACATCATGAGCAGACGTGTGACATTAAAAGATATTGCGACCGACATGAATATTTCACGTACTACGGTTCATCGGGCTCTGCAAGGCAAGGACGGCGTGGCGGACAGTCTGGGAAAAAGCATACGCGCGCGGGCCGACGAGATGGGGTATACTGCAAACTATGTCGCGTCTTCGCTAAAGCGCAAAACGGTCAGGCTTGCGGTAGTCCTGCCCCGCAAGGACGGAAACGGGCGCTATTATCACAAATATTTTTGGGATTCCATAGAACGGTTCATACCCGAGGCGCAAAGCCTCAACGCGGTCATCGAGTTTTATCCTTTTGGGGAAGAGACCGGCGAGCAGCTTGCGGCGCTACAGACTCTCGCGGACGCAAAAGACCCTGTTGACGGGCTGCTGACAATGCCTGAAAAAAGCGACGAGGCAATGTGCCGGGCGGTGGAACGCTTAGGCTACAGAAATATTCCGGTGGTGCTGATCGACAACGACCTTGCGGGCGTCAGTCGCCTGTGCTGCGTGGCGCCGCACGACCAGCTTACCGGGCGTCTGGGAGCTGAAATATTGACCGCCATTACCTTTAAGTCGGGCAAGATACTGGTCGCAGGAGGCAGCAAGAACAGCGAGTCGCACAGGCACAATCTGGCCGGCTTCAGCGAATATATTGCCGGATGCGGCGGACGCTTCGAGCTTGTGATGGCGCCGGGTTACGAGGACTCCGAGCGGTGCTACGGCGAGGCTGTAAAGCTCTTAAAACTGCACGGCGACATTGTGGCGTTTTATTCGGTCACTGCCCGCTCCAGCAAGCCCACACAACAGCATGGTTGCGCTCCGTCGCCGTCTCCGAGGGATACGAGATGGGAGCTGTAAATTACATCTTTTGTTCGTCCGCGCGGCTGCTCGAGGAGGACGTCGTTCAGGCGCTGATTTACAAAAACGCTTTTGACAAGGGCCGGCTTGGTTTTCGTATACTGTTCGACAAGGTGGTCAAAAATATAGATGCCGCAAAAGACAGGGTCACCGTGCCAATCGGTGTGATACTAAAGAACAATTTGCGGTTTTACCGGGAATTTATTTGATTCGGCTTATCCCTTCCTTTCGGGGAAGGTTGGCAATAACTAAAACTTGGAGGAACCTTAATGAAAAAGCATTTATCACTGATACTGGCATTACTGTTGGTGTTTTCACTGGCCGGATGCGGC
>QMCD01001961.1_pt1 | contig 11921 bp, 10 predicted proteins | sample 1821841 | NCBI WGS metagenome assembly QMCD01 (sample SAMN01991225, study PRJNA193472) | Termite gut metagenome, whole genome shotgun sequencing project. | isolation source: worker | host: Macrotermes natalensis | reverse complement strand
ATAAATCAGTGCTTCCTTAGTTGCTGACAGTGCGATGATTTAATGTCCGCTCTTTAACCGAGGAGGACACGGAGAATATAAAAATTCCATTATCAAATTTAGCATAACTCATGAATTTTCTTGAGAAAACAAAAAGATTTAAAATTAAAACTCTGCGCTCTACGCGGTTATATTTTGAAAATTGATTTCCCTGTGTTGGCTTTCTTGGGACATTTACTTTTTTGACGTTTTTACAATTTTTTTTTTGACAAGTTGAAATTCTCAGTTTACAATAAATTAATCACAAAGGAAAATTTTACTTTGTGTCAAATTTTATTATCTAGGGGACGAAATGAAAAACTTAAAGAAAGTTGCTCTTGGAATGGCAGTTTTATGCTGCGTTACAGCTGTCTTGTTTACAGGTTGTAAAAAGGGTGCGGGTTCGCAAGAGGGTGAATATCCAATCGAACTTACAGTTTTTACTCAACAGAGCCGACCTCAGCCGGCTGCTGATAACCCGGCATATCAGTATTTGAAAGATACACTGAACGTAACTTTCAAATGGGATATTCTTGTTGGCGATATTGCCCAAAAAAGAGGTATAATGATTGCCGGCGGCGATTATCCTGACATTATCGAAATTAACGAAACAGCCTTTATCGAAGCGGGCGCGTTAATTCCATTAGAGGATTTAATCGAAAAACACGCTCCAAGCATTAAGGCTCATTTCGGCTCTGACTGGGATAAATTAAAATGGGAAGACGGTCATGTTTACTATCTGCCCAACTACGGAATTATCCAAGGCAGAAATCAGGACCCTGAATGGTGGGGATCTTCTATGTGGATTCAAAAAGAAGTACTTAAAGACGCCGGTTATCCGAAAGTTGTAACTATGGATCAGTATTTCGACTTAATCGCAAATTACGCCAAGAAAAACCCCATGATTAATGGTCAGTCAGTTATTCCGTTTACTATCCTTACATACGACTGGCGCGCGTTCTGTCTATGGAATCCGCCAAACTTCCTTGCGGGAAATTCAAACGACGGAAACGGCGTTGTTGATCCCAAAACCTTTCAGTACAAAGCATTCTTTACAATGGATATTTCCAAACGTTGGTTTAAAAAGCTGAACGAGCTTAACAGTCAAGGCTTAATCGACAGAGCCGGCTTTACAGATAACTACGATCAATACATTGCGAAACTTTCCGCAGGTCGCGTGCTCGGTATTCATGATCAATTATGGCAGTTCCAAGACGGCAATTCCGCTCTTAGAGACGCCGGTCAATATAACCGCACAATGGCTCCGGTTCCGGTCGTCTTTGACGCAAATATCCGTCCGCATTACCGCGACAGACCGATTCCGAATCTTGGAAGAGGCTTTAGTATCAGCGTAAAGGCAAAAGACCCTGTGCGCATTATCAAAATGCTTGAAAAATTCTTATCCGAAGAAGTTCAGCGCAATATTGAGTGGGGAATTGAAGGCAAACATTGGCAGTATAATGCCGAAGGTATTCCTTTCCGCACTGCCGAACAAAGAGCTAATTGGCAAAACGCTACATGGCAAGAGCAAAATCGCGCGCTTTTAATACGCGATGTTTTCCCGAAATGGGAAGGTTCTTTTAATGACGGATACCCAACAGATTTAAGCAATTTCTTCCCTGAAAGAGAAGCTATGGTAAGAGATGAAGACAAAGAACTTTGGGCGGCTTATGGTGTAACAAGTAATAGTGAATTGTTAGACAAAGATCCTCCGCCGAACGATCCTTGGTATCCTACTTGGAATATGCCTAATCCTCCGGACGGCTCGCCTGCGCAAATTGCTCTTCAGCGCTGCGAACAAACAATGAAGCGTATGCTGCCGCAGATTATTTTAGCTCCTCCCGCGGACTTTGAAAAATTGTGGGGAGACTATGTAGCGGAAATGAACTCTAATCAATTGAATGTTTACGAAGCTTATATGCAGGAACAGCTTGACCGTCGCCTCAAAGAGTGGGGCATAAAATAAGTTAAAGGCTTTGAACCGAAGGTTCAAAGCCCTGCACTCACCGCCTCAAACCTGTGGTTTGAGGCGGCTTTCCGCAGCGGAGTGCGTACCAAAGGTACGATGAGGTATTAAACCCACTTGCGAACAAAAACAAAATTTACTAAACAGGCAGGCGAAAAATGAAGTCTTTATCCGCCATAATTACCGGAAGCGGTAATCCGTTTTTAAATAAGATTACCAAACAGCGGCAGCTTTTTTTTATGAGCTTCCCAATCATTTTATACATTATACTTTTTACTTATGTTCCTCTTTGGGGCTGGACAATGGCTTTTCAGAACTACAAGCCTGCAAAAAGTTTTGCAAATCAGGAATGGGTAGGTTTATATTGGTTTAAGTTTCTTTTTGAAGATATAGTTTTTTTGCGCGCGCTGCGAAATACAATCGCAATGAGCATTATAAATACAACTCTTGGATTCATTTCCGCTATTGGGCTTGCTCTTCTTTTAAATGAAGTTAGAGTTGTTTTGTTTAAACGTGTTATTCAAACAATTTCTTATCTGCCGCACTTTCTTTCGTGGGTTATTGTTACAGGGCTTGTGTCGTCTATGCTTACGACAGATAACGGGGCTGTCAACAATGTACTTGTTGCGCTTGGCATTATAAAAGAACCTATACTATGGCTTGCGGAGCCGAATAAATTCTGGGGCATTGTCGGTCTTACATATATCTGGAAAGAGGTAGGCTGGAATACAATTATTTATTTGGCGGCAATGGCAGGCATCGATCCAAGTTTATACGAAGCCGCGGATATTGACGGCTGTAACAGGTACCAAAAAATGTGGCGTATTACGCTTCCCAGCATAAGACCAATTATTATAATAATGCTGATTATGAGTATCGGGCATATTTTTGACGCCGGTTTTGAGCTGCAATATTTATTGCGCAACGGGCTAATCATGAATGTGTCGGATACGATAGATATATATGTTTTAATTTTCGGTTTAAGCCGGTCTAATTTCTCTCTTGCCACCGCCGCGGGAATGTTTAAAAATGTAGCAAATATTACTTTAATCTTTATTGCAAATTGGATAGCGAAGAAAACAGGCGAGGAGCGTTTAATATGAAAAAAATTACTTTATCGAAGGTCGAAAACTTTACATTCCATTTTTTAAACACAATCTTTTTGCTTCTGCTCGCTTTTATTACTTTGTACCCGTTTTGGAATACAATCGCGGTTTCGTTTAACGACGCTTCCGACACTCTGCGGGGAGGTATTTCCTTTTGGCCGAGAAAGTTCACTCTTTTTAATTACGAGGTAATTTTTCAGACAGGCGCTATTCCTCATGCTTTTTTTATCTCTGTCGCAAGGACTGTAATTAACGTTATTACAAGCGTGTTTTTTACAGGCATGATTGCTTTTGCTCTTTCAAGACGCGAGTTTGTTTTGCGAAAACCTTTTACATTCATACTGATTCTTTCTATGTATGTAAACGCGGGACTTATTCCTACTTATTTTTTAATCCGCAATCTTGGCATGGTAAATAGTTTCTGGGTATATATAATTCCCGGAATTGTAAACGCTTTTAATTTTGTTGTTATGCGGACATATATGCGCAGCATCCCCGAAAGCATTATTGAATCCGCCCGCATTGACGGCTGCGGCGATTTTTATATTTTCATTCGCATTATTATACCTTTATGCCTTCCCGTTCTTGCGACAATTGCGCTGTTTGTCGGAGTTGGGGCTTGGAATTCTTGGTTTGACACAATGATATATAACTCCGGAGAGGTAAAGCTGCATACACTTCAATATAAATTGATGGAATATTTGCAATCCAGCCAAGCGCAGGGACGTTCCGCTGGAGATGCCGGAGCTATGGCAATGGGCGGGTCATCAGCGTCTATGGTAACGCCTTTAAGTATTCGCGCGTCTATTACGGTAATTGCTTCCGTGCCGATTCTGATTATCTATCCGTTTATGCAGCGTTATTTTGTAACAGGTCTTAATGTAGGCGGAGTTAAGGAGTAAGGTGTCAGCCACCGAAAAGGTCTAGTGTCCTGAGCTGCCGGGTACGCTAGATATAGCGTGGGTCTAAATAGGGGCGGAATCGAACAGGTTTCGCTCCTGTTTTTTTTGAAAACCCTCCAATCACTAAAGCAAAATACATCCTCGCACCCAAATGAAGGTAACAAACTTTTTTTGCGGAAAGTAAAGTAACAACTTGAAATATGTTAACTTGTTTCAAGTTGTTTCTTTAAAAAAGCAGAAAAATAATGTATGATAAAGGAGAGGAAAATTATGGCAACAGTTCAAACGAAAGACCCTGCCCCCTGCTTTGAGACAGTCTGGGCAGCATTGCAGGAAATCACCAAGAGTCAGAAAGAAGCCGATAAACGGGATAAGGAAAGAAAGGCGGAATTTGACCGCATGATGAAAAAAAGCAAAGAGGAAGCTGATAAACAACGCAAGGAGTTTAACGAGAGACTTGGCAATTTAACCAATCTTTTCGGTGATTTCACCGAAAGCATGGTCGCCCCTGCCCTGCGTGATAAACTTCAGGATTTCGGCTTTGATTTTGAAAGGGTAAACCGGAACGTAAGCATCAGAGACAAAGCAAATCAAACCTTGATGGAAATTGACATTGTGCTTGAAAACGGTGACAAAGCGATGCTTGTCGAAATAAAAACCAAACTTACGATTGACAGAATAAATTATCACATAGGACGCCTTGAAAAGATGCGGGCTTACGCAAATTTGCGCGGCGACAAACGCGTCTTTTTGGGAGGTGTTGCGGGTGTTATAGTAGCGGACGACGCGAGAGAATATGCGTTGACTCAAGGTTTATATCTAATTGAACCTGCCGGGGAAACTTTTAATATAACTCCGCCTAACGGCAAACCTAAAGAGTGGTAACGTAAAAGGTCTAGGGCAAAAGCATTGCCTTATGCTATAATTGAAAAAAAACAACTATAGGAGAAACTATGCTTTATTTAGGCATTGAATTAGGTTCGACACGTATTAAAGCTGTGCTTATTGACGAGACTTTTTCCGCAATCGCGTCAGGTTCGCACGAATGGGAAAACAGTTTCGAAAATAACAACTGGACTTATTCATTAGACGATGTTAAGAAGGGTGTTCAGGGCGCGTATGCGGTTTTAGTCTCGGACTATAAAAGTAAGACCGGCGTTACATTAACCCGCATCGACGGCATCGGAATTTCCGCGATGATGCACGGCTATTTAGTTTTCGACAAAAATTTTAATTTGCTTACGCCTTTCCGCACTTGGCGTAACACTACAACAGCTCAAGCTGCTGAAATTCTTACAGAGGCTTTTGGTTTTAACATACCGCAAAGGTGGAGCGCCGCTCATTTATATCAAGCTGTCTTAAATAACGAAGATCATGTTAAGAATATTTCTTTTATGACAACATTATCAGGGTATATACATTTTTTATTGACAGGCAAAAAGGTTTTAGGAATAGGCGACGCTTCGGGAATGTTTCCGGTAAATGGATTTTCTTATAACCAAAAAATGCTTGATAAGTTTAACGAATTAGCGCAGATGAACCGGTGTACAAATATCAATCTTGCGGAAATTCTCCCCCGCATACTTAGCGCCGGAGAAAACGCAGGAAAACTTACCGAGGAAGGAGCCGCTTTTCTCGACCTAAGCGGAACGCTTGAAGCAGGCGCGCCGCTCTGCCCGCCTGAAGGAGACGCGGGAACGGGAATGACAGCGACTAACAGTATTGCTCCTTGCACAGGTAATATTTCGGCGGGAACTTCAATATTCGCAATGTTTGTACTTGAAAAACCGCTTGAAAATGTTTACAAGGAAATTGATGTTGTAACAACTCCCGACGGCAAACCTGTTGCGATGGTTCATTGTAATTCATGTACTTCAGATTTAAACGAATGGGTTAAATTGTTAGGTGAAGCGGCGGAACTGTTGGGCGCGAGTTTTGACAAAAGCGCTTTATACGAAAAACTGTACTTAAAAGCCCTTGAAGGAAAACCGGACGGCGGCGGTTTACTTAGTTATAATTTTTATTCGGGAGAACCCGCCGCGGGACTCGAAAAAGGCTGTCCGCTGTTTTTTAGAAAGCCGGACGCGGATATGAATCTGGCGGATTTTATGCGGGTGCAAATTTATTCGGCAATTTCCGCTTTAAAAATTGGAACGCTTTTATTGACGCAGAATGAAAATGTGAAAATAAATAATATGTTTGGACACGGCGGATTGTTTAAGACAAAAGGAGTTGGGCAAAAAATAATGTCAGACGCGCTGAACATTCCGATTACCGTAATGGAGTCGGCAGCGGAAGGCGGCGCGTGGGGAATTGCTTTATTGGCGGCTTATGCCGGAAGTTGCAGTGCTGCGGAATTAAAAGAAAAAATGTCACTGGAAGAGTTTTTAAACAAAAAAGTTTTCGCCGCAAATTCGGGAAGCCGAGTTGAACCGAATCAAGATGATGCCGCTGGTTTCGCAAAGTTTTTTGAAAGATATAAAAAAGGCTTAATTGTCGAACAAGCTGCTGCAAATATAATAGAAGAAAATAATGGAGGAACAGTATGAGTTTAAAGTTTTGGTTTATCGCAGGATCACAGCATTTATACGGCGATGAGGTTCTTAATACCGTCGCTAAACGGGCGAATGAAATGGCGGAGTTTTTTAGTACATCAAAAAAAATTCCTTTTGATGTTATTTATAAAGCGACTGTAAAAACGCCAGATGAAATTTCAAGCATAGTAAAAGAAGCAAATTACGATGATAATTGCGCAGGGCTTATTGTTTGGTGTCATACATTTTCTCCGTCTAAGATGTGGATTAATGGTTTAACAAATTTGCAGAAACCGTATCTTCACTTGCACACTCAATACAACCGCAATATACCTGTCAACGAAATTGATATGGATTTTATGAACTTGAACCAATCGGCGCACGGAGACCGCGAACACGGTTTTATCGGCGCAAGACTGCGAATGTCCCGTAAAATTGTTGTCGGTTTTTGGCAGGATGAAAATGTAATAAACAAAATCGGTTCGTGGCAAAGGTCGGCGGCAGGTTTTATGGAAAGCAAGAACTTAAAAGTAATTCGTTTCGGCGACAATATGCGCCAAGTTGCGGTTACGGAAGGCGATAAAGTAGAAGCGCAAATCAAACTTGGCTGGCAGGTAAACACAATAGGTGTTGGCGAACTTGTAAGTATTATGAATTCTGTTACTGAGACGGAAATTGATTCGTTAATGGACGAGTACAAAAAAAAGTATGAATTTAAAACTGACTGCCTTGAGGCTGTGAAAGAGCAGGCGAAAATGGAAATCGCTATGTTAAAAATTCTGCGCCGCGAAAACGCTTTCGCGTACACAAATACTTTTGAGGATTTATTCGGCATGAAGCAGCTTCCGGGCTTAGCAAGCCAGCGGCTTATGGAACAAGGTTACGGTTACGGAGGAGAGGGTGACTGGAAAGTTTCCGCGATGACCCGAATCATAAAAGCAATGACAGAGGGAATGGAAGGCGGCGCTTCTTTTATGGAAGATTACACTTACGATTTAGAACCGGGCAAAGAATTAATACTTGGCGCGCATATGCTTGAAGTTTGTCCGACAATCGCCGCGGAAAACGCTAAAGCGCGAATTGAAGTTCATCCGCTCGGCATTGGCGGAAAAGAGCCGCCCGCCCGTCTTGTGTTTGAAGGCAAGGCAGGCAAAGCCGTTGTTGTAAGTCTTATCGATATGGGCGGAAGAATGCGAATTATCGCGCAGGACATTGAATGTGTTAAACCAATTCACGCAATGCCGAAACTGCCGGTCGCGCGCGTAATGTGGAAAGCGCTCCCCGATTTTGCTACAGCGGCGCACGCTTGGATTTTAGCGGGCGGCGCGCATCACACTGTTTTAAGTTATGACTTAACCGCCGAAATGATCGAAGACTGGGCAAATCTTATGGGCATCGAGTTTGTTCACATAAGCTCAAGTACAACTATAGAAAGCTTGAAAAAAGATTTGTTTTTATTTGATTTAGCGTGGAGGTTAAATGCTTAGCAAATTAAAACAAAAAGTTTTAAAAGCAAATCTGTTTTTGCCGAAAAACAATTTAGTCACTCTTACATGGGGAAATGTCAGCGGAATTGACCGCGAAAAAGGTCTTGTTGTAATAAAACCTTCCGGGGTTGAATACGAAGATTTAACTCTTGAAAAAATGTCTGTCGTTGATTTAAACGGAAAACTAATAGAGGGGTTAAAGCCTTCTTCCGATACTCCGACACATTTAGAACTTTATAAAGCGTTTGTCGATATAGGAGGCGTTACTCATACTCACAGCAGGTGGGCTACCGTCTTCGCGCAGTCGGGTTTAGGGATACCGCCCCTTGGTACAACTCATGCCGATTATTTTTACGGCGAAATCCCTGTTACGCGGAAAATGACTGCCAGTGAAATTTCAGGCGATTATGAAAAGGAAACAGGAAAAGTTATAATAGAATGTTTTAACGGAAAAAAGGCGGACGAAATACAAGCTGTTTTGGTTCACAGCCACGGACCTTTTACTTGGGGAGAAACTCCTGAAAAGGCGGCAGAAAATTCGCTCGTATTAGAAGAAATCGCGTTTATGGCTTGGAACAATCTTCTTCTGGAAGCTGCGCAAAGGCATAATCCGCAATTAAATGATATGCAGAAAGAACTTCTTGACAAACATTATTTGCGAAAACACGGCGCGGCAGCTTATTACGGACAAAGGAATTAATCGAAATGAAAAATCAATGTTTTAATCCTTACCTTCCTTCGTGGGAATATATTCCCGACGGCGAGCCTTACGTTTTCAACGGCAGGGTTTACATTTATGGATCGCACGACAGATTTAACGGCTGGGTTTTCTGCCTTAACGACTATGTTTGCTGGTCTGCGCCTATTGATGATTTAAGTGACTGGAAATACGAAGGAGTTATTTACCAAAAAACCGACGACCCATTAAACCCCGACGGAAGAATGTGCCTTTACGCCCCTGATGTAACAGTTGGAAAAGACGGGCGTTATTATCTGTATTATGTTCTTGATAAAGTTAATATCGTGTCTGTTGCGGTCTGTGACACGCCCGCCGGCAAATATAAATTTTACGGACATGTTAAATATCAGGACGGTACGCGCCTAGGAGAGCGCGGCGGCGACGAACCGCAATTCGATCCCGGCGTTTTAACCGAAGGTGATGTTACATATTTGTATACCGGCTTTTGCGGCAGCGGCGATAAATCGAGAAGCGGCGCAATGGCGACAATTCTTGACGATGATATGCTCACAATAAAAAAAGCGCCTGTTATTATTGTACCCGGCGGCTGTTACGGAAAAGGCACTTCTTTCGAAGGGCACGAATATTTTGAAGCTGCAAGCATCAGAAAAATAAATGACACATATTATTTTATATATTCAGGAACAAGCATGACCGAATTGTGTTATGCGACAAGCAAGCACCCGACAAAAGATTTTGTTTACGGCGGAGTAATTGTAAGCAACTGCGATTTGAATATAGATTCTTACAAACCCGCGGAAAAACACGCGTATATTTTAGGCAATAATCACGGAAGCATTATCGAAATAAATAATCAATGGTATGTTTTTTATCATCGTTTTACGAACGGAACTTGGTTTTCCCGCCAAGGCTGTGTCGAGTTAATTAATATCGAAAATGACGGAAGCATTAAACAAGTTGAAATTACCTCTCTTGGAGCAAACGGCAAACCTCTTGCGGGACACGGCGAATACCCTGCTTACATTGCCTGCAATTTATTCAATCTGAATGATGACGGAAGGGTTCCAAAAATTACGCAGGACGGCAAAGACGGCGATGAGGAACAAGGTTATGTAGCCGAAATTGCGGATAACGCCGTTGTTGGTTTTAAATATTTCGACTGCAAAGGAATTAAAAAAGTTTCTGTGAAAACCCGCGGCTATTGTGACGGCGCGTTTGAATTAAGATTGTCGCCGTGGGGTGAAGCGTTAGGCGAAATTAAAGTGTCGAACACAAATATATGGACCAAGTTTTCCGCCGATATTAAAATCCCCGACGGCATTCACGCTTTATATTTTGTTTACAAGGGCGCGCATAATAACCCGAGTTTAGCTTCGTTTAAATTAGAGGAGTAAATATGAAAACAATTAATTATTCTACACCGGAAGGTTTTGATTGTAAAAACGAAAATATAGATTACGGCGAAATAACAGAAGTCGAATATGTTTCCAAAACTACAGGCTGCGTTCGAAAATGCAATGTTTACACTCCGCCCGGTTACAAAGCCTGCAAAATTTATCCTATACTTTTTCTTCTGCATGGAATAGGCGGCACTCATGATGAATGGCTGGAAGGTAATCCTAACGAAATAATCAGCAATCTTATCACTGCAAAAGAAGCTTCGCCAATGATAGTCGTTATGCCGAATGTCAGAGCGATGAAAAATGACAACGTGCCTTTAGATTTGTTTGAGGTTAAACATATTGCGGCATTCAATAATTTTATCAATGATTTAAAAGATGATCTTATGCCGTTTATCAAAGAAAATTATTCTGTGTCAGAAAAACGAGAACAAACAGCAATTGCGGGGCTTTCGATGGGCGGAAAGGAATCGCTCTTTATCGGCGTTACAATGCCTGAAATTTTTGGTTACATAGGGGCGTTCGAACCCGCGCCCGGTTTAATTTCGTCTAATCGTGATCTTCCCGCACAGATTGCACCTGATAATTTGACGCTTCCCGGCAAATACAAAGATACAACATTTATACTAATTAACACAGGTAATCAAGATAATGTTGTCGGCGATAATCCTTTTAACTATCACAAAGTCCTTGAAAGAAACAACGTAAAAAATATTTATTACACTATTGACGGCGGACATGATTTTACTGTTTGGAAAAACGGTCTTTATCATTTTGCGAAAAATATTTTTTAAAACAAAGCTGCCGCAAGACCAACCAAGTTTTGCGGCAAGCTCAGTGTCCTTTAATAATAAGTTGACAAAATTATAGTTAAAAGATTATAATATTTAATTATGGATAAAGAATATTTTGAAAAAAACCGTGAAGCGTGGAATGAGGCTTTAGGTTATCATCAAAGAGCGAGAAATAACTATCTTCAAGAAGGTTTTAAAGACCCTAACTTTACTGTTTTTAACAGAGAACGTGATGATAACTTAATCAAAAAAATCAAAGAAATAGATTTAAAAGATAAAATAATTGTGCAGTTGCCATGTAATAACGGCAGGGAATTATTATCGCTGATTAAATTCGGGGCAAAGAAAGGGATCGGCTTTGATATTTCCGACGCGGCAATTTCCGAAGCGAAAGAACTGGCAAAAATATCTAATTTGAATGCTGATTTTTACAGGACAAATATTTTGGACATAGATGATACATATAATAATAGTATCGATTTTATATATATTTCAGAAGGTTCTTTACAATGGTTTTCTTCATTAAATGATTATTTTGGAATAATCGCGAAATTGTTAAAACAAAACGGAAAAATTATTATATTTGAAATGCATCCGTTTGCGTATTTTTTTGAACAAATAACAGATTCTAATAAAGAAATAACGTTTGATGATTTTATATCATACTTTGAAAAAGGACCGTACTCATATAAAGACGGCTTGGATTATGTTGGACAAACAGATTATGAGGCGAAAGAATGTTATTGGTATATGCATAAACTTTCCGACATAATAAACGCGGTTATTTACAATGGATTTGAGATAGAAGGCATCGAAGAATATGGCACAGAAATGGCAGATGATGAAACAACAAAAAGAATAAATAAATTCCCATTAGGTTATTTAATGAATTGTAAAAAGAAATAATTTTTGTTAACCGCCGCGAACTATCGAACTTAAAAGATAGTCAGTTGAGTTTGCTGCAAGACTTCAGTTTTTGCAGCAGCAACCTCTAAAAAATGCATATTTCGCAGC
>QMCD01001959.1_pt1 | contig 11926 bp, 9 predicted proteins | sample 1821841 | NCBI WGS metagenome assembly QMCD01 (sample SAMN01991225, study PRJNA193472) | Termite gut metagenome, whole genome shotgun sequencing project. | isolation source: worker | host: Macrotermes natalensis | reverse complement strand
GGGCTATCTATCACCAAGAGATTACTATTTAGCCCTGCAGAACAGGCCGCTATCACTTGTGGCTTAGAATCTGTCCATTTTTTTGTTGACGTTCCTTCGTCTTAGACAAGGGATGCTTAAAGATGTAGGTTTAGTCAGTAACGTGTGGCGCAGCGGAACGATATCCAAAATTCTTGCCAACGAAGTTTATCTAGGGAATATGGTGCAAGGCAAAACCAAAGTTTTTAATCATCGGCAACGTAGAGTTCCGCCTGATGATTGGACACATGTAGAGCATACTCATCAGTCAATCATCTCCAAAGAGCTTTTTGACGCGGCACAGAGAATGCGCCGCAAAACAAATTGCAGCGATGAAGGTAAGCCGCATGACATCTATTCTCCGAATCTATTCAAGGGTAAAATCTACTGCGCACATTGCGGTGGTAGAATGGAACGAAAGCAAAATCACAATCGCTATGAATACCGTTGTACTGCCCATTATGCAACATCCGAAAAAGGCTGTGCAACATCCATACAGGAAGATGCCCTTATCATAATAATGTCGGATGCCTTTATCCGATATTCGGAAGAATTACCTGAAAGTTCGCAGGTGTCTTCTGACAAAAAAGCTGTCCATTCTGAGTTAGCAAGATTGCGCATTGACATATCTGCTTATGAGAATACGGTTAGAGAGTTGTACGAAAATCGTATCGATGGTTCTATCTCAAAACAAGAGTACGATAAACTATGGACGGAGACTCAAGATGCACGGGCCCTATCTATGCAACGGATAGCTGAATTGACAAGGCAACAAACCGAGCTGAAGATTGCAGAAGCGGAATGGCTTGAGCTAAAAAACTCGTTGGAAGGGTTCAAGGAGTCGTGGCTATTGACGCGAGAACTCATTGAAAAATGGGTGGTACGGATCGGGATTGCGGCAGACGAGCGGGTTTACATTGAGTTTGTAACGTTTTATTGCCATCGTTAAGATGGACTGACATAATGCTTTTATTGAATAAAAGAGGTGACTCACTATGGCTGAAAGAGAATTGCTGACCGAAAATGATGTCATTCAAGGAGTGGAAAATTTTCTCCGTGAAAAAGGCCGAACATCAAACAAAACGCTAAAACGCAAGTCGAATGCTGAAAAAAAGGAACGAGGTGTTGACTTGGAGATCAAATTAGAAAATGATGCCAGAAGAGGTAATCGGTATTATATTGAAGCAAAAGGTAATAGACGTGTAGATGGAACTGCTATGCGCTCAACATGGAGTACAAATTTTCGCTGGGCTTTATCGCAGCTTATTCTGCGTATTAAAGTTGACTCCACCAAGTACAACTATATTTATGGAATAGCAGTTCCAAAGTCAGATATCGATAAGTGCATCAAATTAGTTCGTAATAATTGGGCATTGAAGCATCTAAAAATCCGTTTATACGGCGCTTATTACGAGAATGGCGAGCTAACCGCAAAAGAGTATCTTCCGAAAGAAATATATGATTGATTACTCGATTGAAAAAATAAAGACCTATATCGTTGTGCCTATTAAATTCCGAGTATTGTGGCATGATAGATAACTTGAGGTCTTCAGCTCGACACTGGGATGATAGCATCGATGCGTTCATGTCATAAGTCCAGCGGTTTCTTGAGTACAATTTATTCACTAATAAGCATTATAGTCTGTTGCGTCCAGTCGCGTTTTATCGAAACGCGACAACGCATCCGCGCATAACGACAACATATTATGCATTCCTAATAACGCATCCATTGACTTAGATAACGATTCGTGCTATACTGATAACGCGAATGGGAGGTGCGCTATCATGTATACCGAAATTGTAAAGATAATTGAGGGAGGCTTAGTCAACGACAAAGAAAAAGTAGTCAACTATGCCACCGTTTTAGCAGATAATCTTGAAAATCAAGGGGAGGCTTCGTTAGCAAAAAAAATCAGAGCTACTCTAAGCAAAAAAAAGGGGACTTTGACTTCCCTCGACAGTTTTTCAACAAAGCCCGTTGATACAGAAAGCAGAATGGATATTGTTGAAATCACCATGCCACAAATAGAGCCTCACCAAGTAGTTCTGAGTAAATACTCCCAAGATGCCATTTATAGTTTTATTGAGAGTTACAAGCGCCGAGATGCTTTGCTAAAGTCCGGACTTGATGTATCCAACTCTTTGTTGCTCTATGGCCCTCCCGGATGCGGTAAAACAACCGTTGCTCAATTTATTGCAAGCATTACAGGGCTGCCACTTGTTACGGCAAGACTAGACGGTTTAGTATCTTCGCTTTTGGGCAGTACCGCAAAAAATATACGCAAGATTTTTGACTATGCTTCAAAAAGAGAATGCATTTTGTTTTTAGATGAATTTGATGTTATTGCGAAGTTAAGAGACGATAAAAATGAACTTGGCGAACTAAAGCGAGTCGTAAATAGTTTAATCCAAAATATAGATTCTTTTAGCAATGACAGTATCCTCATTGCTGCGACAAATCATCATGAACTGCTAGACCCAGCAATCTGGAGGAGGTTTGCTACTGTAATAACTCTGGAAAAACCTCATAAAGAGGACATCGGAAGATTACTGCACTTACTGCTCGACGGCAAAGATACTAATTTTCTGCCCATAGCTAAAAAGCTGGATTCTATCGAAGATGCACTGATTGGCCTCAGCCATTCGGATATAAAGACGATAGTATTTAATGCTATGCGATGTGTGGTATTGTCAGGTAGAATTTCTCTAACGAACTGCGATGTGCTGAAAGAAGTGTTTTTTCATAAAAACCATGCTATTGAAAATGAAGATGAATTTATAACATATTTACTGAAATATGGTGCCACGCATAAGGAGATAAACGAAAGTTTGAGTATTGCTCTTCGTAGAATACAGGGCGTATCGAGAACTATTGATAGAAAGGAGCCGTAAGATATGGCGAATGAAAACCTTCCAATTAAATTTTTTGCTACACGCGAAATAGATGAACTAAAAATTGAAGGGGCTGGGAGTTCCGAAGTTCCGAAATGGGTACTTGAAGGGGACGAACTAGCGCATCGTTCTGCAACATTATTTACAGCATTTGATCAATTTAAGGATATTGTAACCGAGCGCATAAAGCGCAAGTCTGCGGTTCCTTTTGTTTTTGTAGCTAAGATGTGTAATGATTCAACCGCAAAATCGAGACGCAAAGACATTTCTTCGTTGTTCCAAACAGATGATAAGAGCAATGTTATTGGCCTAGCCGATTCGGATGAACTGATTGTAAAGCTAGATTCTGTTTCTCAGATGAATGAAATATCGACCAGACTCAAGGACTATGCTCGAAATAGTTATGCTCTATCCTGCCTTGAAACTTTCCGGGAATTTCAGCCCATCATACAACGGCAAGATGATGAAACAAAATACAAGGTTAAGCTTATTGACTTTCAAGACTATGAAACTAACATATCAATGCAGCGGTTGTTTGAACGAACACTGGCCACGCGCAAAATTCCATTCATAAAAACAATCTACGCTAGTCAGTACCCAATATACAAAGTAGAAATAAATCCACGAGTCATGCTTGATGAGCTTCGCGGAAACGATGCATATGAAATGTTATTTTCTATCGCACCTATGCCAAAATACATTGTTGCATTGGATTCCGCGCTAGAAGAAACAGTCGTTGAAGTTTTAGAGCCAGTTAATGGATATCGGTATGCGACATTAGGCATACTCGATAACGGTATTGCGCCTATATCTCATCTTGCTCCTTGGATAACCGAAAAACGATGGTCAGTTTATCCGGAGTCTGCTATTAACCCCACTCATGGTACCTTTGTAGCGGGAGTGGCACTTTTTGGGGATAAATGTGAAAATCAAGAATGGGTTGGTCATAAAGGAATTAAGCTCTTTGATGCAACTGTATTTCCAGACGAGACAAAAGAGGGACTAGATGAAGATGAACTGATTGCCAATATCATCGAAGCGATTAAAGCAAATCATGATAAGGTGAAAATATGGAATCTATCAATTAGTGTCATTCGTCCGGTGAGTGATACCAAATTTTCCGATCTTGGAATAGCACTTGACAGTCTCCAAGAAAAGTATAATATTTTAATCTGCAAATCTGCGGGTAATTGCAATAACTTTGTTGCAGGCAGACCCAAAGGTAGAATACACGAAGGCGCAGATTCTGTTAGGTCACTCGTTGTTGGTTCTGTTGCTCATGCAAAGGGAGACGATGATTTTGCTGAAATCGGTAATCCATCCCCATTTTCAAGAATAGGCCCCGGGCCAGAGTTCATTATTAAACCAGAAGTAGCCCATTATGGCGGGAACGCAGGTGTCAACGCAGATGGAGAGCTTGTAACAACAGGCGTTAAATCATTTTTAGCAAATGGAGACTTAGGAAGTAGTATCGGCACAAGTTTTTCCACTCCGCGCATTGCTTCATTAGCCACAGGCTTATATCAGGAGCTTGATGAAGCTTTCGACCCATTGTTGCTAAAGGGCTTGATTATTCATTCTGCATCATATTCAGACAATCTTCAAATTCCTGTGACTGAGAGAACAAAGCAGCTAGGCTTTGGTGTTCCGAGTAACGTATCTCGCATTTTATATAACGCGCCCTATGAAGCTACTCTTATCCTGCGTGACACACTTTCAAAGGGAGATTTCATTGATATTATGGATTTCCCAATGCCGAAATCTTTAATAAGGAACGGCTATTACACAGGCCAAATTATTGCGACTTTAGTTTACGACCCCATTCTTGACCCAACCCAAGGCGTGGAATACTGCCAATCAAATGTAGATGTAAAATTCGGCTCCTATGATGCAAAAAAGGCAAGGGATGTCAGCAAGCGTAATATTTTGAATCCGGTTGGGCGCGACGGGGCGCAGAACTTATTTAGGGAAAATTTGTATAGTAAAAGACTAATGCGAGATAGTGAAAGCGATTTCGCTTTACGGGAACGGCTGCTTATACAATATGCTGACAAATACTATCCTGTAAAGAAATATGCGGTCGATTTGTCCGAATTATCCGAAGCTAATAAGCAGCACTTTCTTACACCCGATAAGCAATGGTATCTATTTTTACGGGGATTATTTCGGGAACATACTGAACAGCGTGCTGAATTACAGCATGCGATTCCCAGTCAGGATATTTGTCTAATTGTTACCATTAGAGACCCTGAGCATAAATCTAATGTTTACGATGAAGTAACACAAGGACTAGATGAATTTAACTTCTGGCACAGCAATATCAAAATCGCAGGCGATATTTCTGTTCCAATTTAGGCTAAATATCCATGCCTGTACCAGACAGTAATCTATCCTGCGCTTGTCTTGGGAAAAAATGTCACCTGCGCAGCATTTTAGCGCATAGCGGCACGTTTTAGCCTAAAAACCAAATGTCAAGCATAGAAAAAACCTTTTAGTCTATGCTTGACATTTGGGTGGTGGAGCGTCCGCAACCATAGATGAACACACAAATTCATCATTACTGGCCTCAATTTCGTCCAGCGGAATATCCTCGATAGTCAAAGGCTTATCCCCTCCGTTCAGTATCAACGTGAATCGGTCATCCCATAAATAGACCGCCCGAAGAAAAACATTAATAATGCCCTTTCTTTTACTTTCGTCATTTAGATCGCCATTTTTCAGCGAGTATAAGAAGGTTCGTATCTGCGGCGCGGTAAAAATAACCTGCCTGTTCATTTCGGTTGCGATTTGCGCTTCTAACGAGCCTTTTTCCTGCTTTCGTTTTTCAATACGCTCAAGTATCATATCGGATGCTTGTCCCTTTTCCAAGGCGTTCCATAGATTCTCAATCGCGTTGTCCGCTTCTTTTAAAGCGGTTTTTAGCCGTTTGACCGTCGAATTGTCATAATCCTTCTCATAAGCGGCGGTAACGGATTGAACAATTTTTTCAATGTTTGCATCGGTTAATAGCTTACGGCACTCCGCAATAACCTTATCCTCAATTTTTCGTTTGTTTACGACTTTCTTATCGCATAGCTTCTTCTTAGCATTTTTGCAGTTATAATAATGATACGCTCTGCCGGATTTGCTTGTGCCGCCGTAACCCACCATCAGTTCTTTGCAATGACCGCAAAATAATTTCGTGGTTAGTAGATATTCCTCCCGGCCTCTTGCTCGTGCCGGGGCATTCTTGTTGCGGTCAAGAATCCTTTGAACCCGCTCAAATAGTTCATCCTCTATAATGCGGGGCATACCGCCCGGCGTTTGGATTTCGCCGTATATGTACCAGCCGATATACCGCTTGTTGCGCAACATACGGTGCAAGCTGTTCTTGTTAAATTCCTTGCCTTTAGAGGTTGTGATCTTACGAGCATTTAGGCTTTTGGTAATATCAACGACTGTTGCTCCTGCGGCGTATTCTTCAAATATCTCGCGCACCACAGCGGCTCCTTCGGGGTCAACATGGAAACGACGTTCTTCGTCGACGGTGAAGCCAAGACCGGGATTGCTGCCGTTGCTCAAACACTTTGAGGCGTTTATGTCCATGCCGCGCCGTATCTTCTGCGACAGCTCCTTGCTGTAGTATTCTGCCATAGATTCCAGAACACCTTCAACCAAAATGCCGCTTGCGTCCTCGCTGATATTCTCCCTAGCGGAGATAACCCGCACACCGTTCCTTTGCAGTTTTTCCTTATAAATTGCGCTGTCATATCTGTTCCGGGCGAAGCGGTCAAGCTGGTAAACCAATACGGCTTCAAATGTTTTCTTGTCGCTGTCGGCAATCATTCTTTGAAACTCTAGCCGGTTATCCGCCGTGCCGGTTTGCGCCCTGTCAATATATTCACTGACAACATTATGTCCGTTAGCGCGGGCATAATCATAGCATGTTTGAAGCTGTCCCTCAATGGATTGCTCGGTTTGGGAGTGGCTGGAATATCGGGCGTAAATCACGATATTCATTGCGCTTCGCCTCCCTTCATCATCTGGAACAGCGTCTCTTTCAGCTTCGTACTCATGGGCGATTTAGGGTCAAAGCACATCTCAATGAACTGCCGCATTTCATCGTCATCACCTATGGTCGGCTTATAATCATATGCCCTGCCCTGTGGGTTGTTCGTCCTGCCAAAAATATAATCCATCGAAACGTCGAAGTAATCAGCATAAAGCAAAAGCGTTTCATAAGGAGCTTCGGACTGGTCGTGTTCGTAGCGGTTCAAGCTGGACTGGGTAATACCTAGTTTCGTAGCAAGCTTTTTCTGAGAAAGCCGAATGCTGTTCCTAAGAACCGTTAATCTTTCGCTTACAATCTTCATATAGTCACCTCCCCTTGTTCTACTATAATTATACCTAATAATACGCATTAAGTCAAATCAATAATCGTTATACCACAATATGATTCGTGCGATAAATTTGGTTAAACTGCAAGCGCAACAGCGCGGGGCTTCGGGCCAATTTGGCCCGAAGTTACAAGGCGCAGGCGAGCATAACATGTATGTTTTTGCAATAGGCGGCGGCTTGCAAGAACCGTTATAAACTGTTGTTCCGTCCGATGCGGAATAACACTTTATAACGGTTGGGCAGGGGTTTCCAAAGGGGGTGCAGACCCCTTTGGCACACGATTTTGCCGCAGGCAAAGTCTAGTGTGTTATGCCTGCCCACAAATAACGCGAATAACGAGTTGCGTTTACCAATAGAAACGCGAGTAATAACGCGAGTGAAAACGGGCAGGATTTTACGGGCGTACAGCGCGGAGAATCCTGTCGGTTTTCGGTAAGGCGGGCAGGCATATTGCCCTTTGCCCTTCGGGTTTTGCCGTTCCCTCTTTACCGCTGTAAAAATTAATGTGGGCGGTTAAGACACAAAGGGGATTAACCGCCTTCGCTGCTATTTATCAAACGCCGGATAGTCTGTCAAGAGCGGAGCCGCCGGAGGCGGTGGCGCGTTGCGCCACTCTTGACAGGCTATTCGGCGTTTGATACCGGGGAAGTCACAAGCTCGGGCCACAGTGGCCCGAAGCTGGACGAAACAGCGAAACCAATTCGTAGCAGTGTTTCTATAGCTTCATACTTGCATTTAATTTTGCAAAGTATCCGAGCTATTATTATCGCCGTTTTCAATAGACAGATTATTGACTTTTTCAGTGATATCTTTCAACAAATCTACAAAAAAATCTAACACCTGTTTATCGACAGGCGGGTTATCTTCTGATTCTACTGTATAATGATCTCCACTACTGAAATCTATGATTTCATAGATTTTTGCCGCAGTAATGCTTCTGTCCTTTGCTTCAATAGTATGTTTCTCATCATTGTTAACAAAAATCTTAATGGACTTATCCTCACAAATATTCAGTTTAATGACTTTTTCCATAAACCTTCAACCTCTTTTCTATAGTTTCTTTTCCACCATCCATGTTCTTAGCTATTAAGTCAAGAATATCAGTTTGTTCATCTTCATACTCTAGGCAACCGCTGTCGATTGAAAGTTTTCCATTTGCATTTTTAACAAATATTACATTATCTACATCGAGATTAACAACTAACAGTGGATTATGCGTCACGAATATAATTTGTTTTTTGTCTCTTATACTTTCTAGGTAACCTATCAGCTTTTGACTAATGTTGTTATTCGAAATATTATCTTCGGGCTGGTCAATAATCAGAATACCCCAATTCGAATCGTCGTGTGTAAAATAATCATAATATGATAATGACATTTCTCCTAATGTATTCCCGATTTGTTTTTGTGAGCTATTCAAGATGTACTTATTTGTCTTTTCTGCTTCTGAAATAAATTTCTTGAAATTGTCAGTCCATTTTGTATCAATATCTGAAACTGCTGTACAGGTTTTAATGGCATCTTTAAACAAATCAAAACTATTAATTGCTTGCAATTTGGTAATATCCCGATAATCATTCACAAACATTGTAGTGTAAAATATTTCTAACATTGAAACCCCATTAAAGTTAGCTTCGCAATTAAAATAAAAGCCCTGCTTCTGCTTTTTACTCACCCCTTCAAATTTTGGAGGGGCAACTGGCCACACTACATCCTTCAAGGATAGCCTAAGTGCATTCAGTAAAGAATCTTTTAACTGTTGTTTTTTTTGTTCGTGCGCAATGTTTTCTCTCTGTAGAGATGTGGAATTCTTTTCTATTTTCCGCGAATAATCATTGATGGAACCACGTATTATGTTCTTGATATTTGCTTCATTAGCAACTGCAATCCGTTTCCCATTAATTGCGTCCCTTATTGACGTTAATTCGCTGGTGATTCGCATCAGCTGGTCGTTAAACTGTTTATAGTAATCAGAGGCTAATAAGTTATTAACGGCTTGAAGCAGACTACTAATTTCTTTGTATGGTACTTCATGGGGATTATCGATGTTTTCAAAAGCTTCATATCCTTTTATATTAACGAAATAATTATCAGATACCATGCCCTCTGCATATGTTATTGAATGTGTATCAAGTGCGTCAATTGCATTTTGCTTATCAATAAGTGAGCGTATTCCCTTCTTTAAAGTATCAGAATACTTAGTATACGCATCAATGAAAGGCGCGCAATCCACTTCTTCGAAATTGGTTGCTTCTCCAGCGGAAAATAGCGTTCCATTATTAAACCCATCTATCAATTGACCTTGCGCAATATATTTAACCTTCTCCGGGTCAACAGAATTTTTTACTGTAAGGCCGTTGTCATTAACTAATTTCTTAACATATTTTTCTTTAACATTACCATTTAGCAATTTTAGCAATGTTGTTTTGCCAGACCCATTTTCACCAACAATAGAATTTACTCCATTAACAAGCGGGACTTGGTATCCGTTAATTTCTATGCTTTCAATAATACTTGTATTAATGTTCTCGTTGCGGTTGAATCTTGTTTCGGGAGAAGTAACTGCCATGAGCAACCCTTTAAAAGTTGGCAGTATATTCGCTTTAGAATGGTGAAAAGCCGTATTTTGATTTTTATTGTCATGATACGGATAGCACCTCCAATCGTGACAGTCGCTACCTGAAAACAGTGTGATTGGTAGAGATAGTTCTTTTAAATTACTGAGCAATATCCCTTCAACCTTGGGTTTTTGGAATTCAAGTGCATTGATATATCCGACTCGGATAATTTGCTCCACATCTGTAGCAGAGTCACTGAGTGAATTGTGTTTACCATTACGATTATTAATGCCTTTTCTTTGTGAAGCAATTAAGATCGTATCAAGCCCAATTTCCTCAAGTATATTCTCAAATTCTTTTTTATTATATGCCCCATCGGAATCTGTTAATGGATTCTTATCTAGACCCGCTTTGATTTTTTCCAACTTTTCTGTATTATGGTTCGCATCAAATATCGCAATAATATGGCATTTATCCATTCCGTTTTCAATAATAACATCAAATTCCACACCCGCTAAGACTGCTTTAACATTAGGATATTGATTATTATCTTGAGTTAGAATTTTATTGATTCCTTTATAAATCTCTGGATCGAAACGATTATGGTCTGTTATGGAGAATAGGGCAACATTATGCTCGTTTAATTTTGAAAGAAGAATACCAAGATTTTCTTTTGTCGATTGGTCAACTATGCCTTTGGCTTCTTTGTAGTCGCTTGCTTTTGAGTGAATATGTAAATCAAATTTTATGACCGAATTTAGCACGTTGTTCATCAAGGCAACCTCCTAATTAATATAAAATCTCCGCGCTGCTAAAATCCGCTTATACCACTTATGCCTTTTCCTTCTCCACCAACCCCCGATACCTCTCCATCAACGCCGCCACGCACGCCGCCTCGCTTGTAATAACCTTCGGCGAAAAACCATATGCCGCCCAAACCGCCTTGTCCAGCTTTTGGTGTGCTTTCAACAAATTCGGCGGCATGGTCAGCGGGTCGTACAGGTCGGCAAGCGAGCTATCGGGGAACGTTGCCCTCGCGTCCAAAACGCCCTGCGCCAGCGTTTCAATCGTTGTCTTTTGTGCATCCGTTGCATCTGGCCACGGGAAGTTGTTGTAAACAATATCTTTGGAATAGCGATAATCGCTTTTGAGCCGCCCGCAGACCGCTCTTATCCAAGCGTTATGAACATTAGAAGTCAACACCCCGAAGTGATATAATCCTGCATCTACTAGCATAAACAGACCGCCCGCACCGGCAATTGTATCATCATGCAAATAACCAATAGGTATGTACTTGCGTCGAGATGATGACGTAAACGGAATTACAATATAGTTGTTTGGATTCCGAGTTTCTCTAAACAAATATGGAGTTTCTGCTAATCTCTGCGCACCAACATCTGGGCTTTCCATCCTCGTCTTTCGTACTAATTCAACACGTTCAAGCACATACGGCAATTTTTTCATTACGGCGGGGGAGCAATTTACAAGCCACAAGCAATATCGCTTTTTATTGTTTATAAATTCACTTGCCATCATATAACGCTTTATATAAGGAAGTGCGTTGGGTTCTTTTTCAATAAACTCTTCATAATCTGCTTCTTCAATGATAAGATTCCCGCCATCTGTTGGTCTGTTACCATCGGTTAGCTTTGGCACATCTGACAGAGGTTTTGTTCGTGATTTTACGATAATATTCTCGGCGTCCATGAGGTAAAAATTAATATTATCAACTTCACTACAGAGTCCATCTTCATCGAAAACAAACCTATGCGCAACAGGAGTATGAGAAAAACCGATAATTATACAATGAACAGCGGCTTTTCCTTTGGCTTCATTGCTCCATACAAATGTTCGGTGAGCAAAATTAATACTGAAAGCAAATTTTGCTGATAGCAACCCCCATACCTTTTCTACTTGCTCGCCTTGCACTATGGAATTAGTTGATACAAAAGCAACATGAATACCATTCCCTTGAATAAACTCACGGAACGTCAACAAAAAAATGGACAGATTCTAAGCCACAAGTGATAGCGGCCTGTTCTGCAGGGCTAAATAGTAATCTCTTGGTGATAGATAGCCCA
>QMCD01001956.1_pt1 | contig 11932 bp, 10 predicted proteins | sample 1821841 | NCBI WGS metagenome assembly QMCD01 (sample SAMN01991225, study PRJNA193472) | Termite gut metagenome, whole genome shotgun sequencing project. | isolation source: worker | host: Macrotermes natalensis | reverse complement strand
AGAAAATATGTAAAGAATATTGCCCGCAATAGATACGCACGAATTGCCACGATATGGTTTTCATATTCGGGATTATAATACATGAAATAGACAATCGGTAATAATACGTTCCAACTGCTTGAAAAGCGGCTAACCTCGATTTTTTGCTCTTTATGCGGCTGAGCTGGCGTTTCTGCGCCTCGTCGAGCTCCACGAACAGACGATCGCGCAGACGCAGCACCTGCTCTATATCCTCGAAATCGTTGCTGCGGAGCATGACGTTGATCCTCTCGAAGATATGGGCCACCTCTTTGTTTATCTGCATAAGGTCGTCGAGTTGCTCACCCGAGAGCGGCTCGTGGTTGTTGTTGATATGCTCGAAGGCGGGGCGTGTGATGTGCACCAGCGCCTTCGTGGCCTCGCTCATGTAGTCCACCACCTGCACGTAGTAATGCCCCGACTCTATGTAGTTATCGTGGAGCTTCACCAGCGTGGGCGTCACGGCGTATTTACGTTCGCGGGCGGCGTAGAATAGCTCGTTGGACTCCTTCACGGCCTGGCGCAGGATTCTGCGGTCCTCGCCGTAGAGGCCCTTGAGCGTTTCGTCGTAGATGCGCGTGACGCTTTGCATCGTTTCCGTAACTTCAGAGATGCAATCGCCGATCACGTCAGGCTCGCAGGTACTGTTGCTGCGTTGCACCTTCTGCACGGCGTTCTCGGCCTTCTTCTCGCGGCGGCGGTGCATTATTGAGCCTTGTATAAACAGATAGACACACAACGCCGTAACTGCGATTATGGCAATAACACCCCCGTACATCAGCGCCAGCGCTATGCCGAACGCCAGCAGGAAAGCTATCAGCGCCGTCACGAACCATCCCGAAACCACAGTCAGCACGCCCGTGATGCGGTAAACGGCACTCTCGCGCCCCCAGGCCCTGTCGGCCAGCGAGCTGCCCATAGCCACCATAAAGGTAACGTACGTCGTCGAAAGAGGTAGTTTCCAAGATGTTGCGCCCGAGATCAGTATCGACGCCACAGTAAGGTTCACCGTCGCGCGGATCATGTCGAACGGGGCTTTCTCCTCCTCGGAAAGCCCGGAGCGCAGCGGCAGGAAACGTTTTTCGAGGAACCTCCTGAAAGATTCGGGCAGGATCTTCTCCACGCCCTTATTGGTGCTCACGGCGGCCCTCACCAGCGAACGCGATATGGCAGTAGAGCCGAAACGCTCCACGCCCTCGTCCTGCTTGGCGAGGTTTATCTCGGTGTCGCTCACCGTTTTGGCTTTCTTGTTAGTCCACAGCGTGACAACCATGATAACCCCGGCCGCCACGAGGAACAGCAAGTCGGCTTTCACAGGCTGCATCAAACCCTCCATCATCATATTCGGGTCGCCGCTCTGCTGCGCAATCTTGAACGAGTCCCAGCCTGCGATAGGCACCCCTATGAAGTTCACCAAGTCGTTGCCGGCAAATGCCAACGCCAGCGAAAATGTTCCCGCAAGTATGGTAATCTTTAATATGTTAACCTTGAAAATATGTTGCAGCGCCGCCATAAGAATACTACACACAACCCATATCGCGCACAGCGACATCCATAGGTGCGCAGACATATAGTCGAGGATATCCTGACTCACCAGCCCTGAAGATTTCAGCCCCTTGAAAAGGGCGAAATATGTGATCGCCGTAAAGGCTATTCCGCACCAGAGGTATCCCCCACGGGCGAACACCTTATTATATCGAAACGTGAAGATCACCCTCGTTACATACATCACCACAGACCCGAACACGAATGCCACGGCCACCGAGATCAGTATCGCCGCGATTATCACCAGCGTGCTTCCCGAATTTATGAACTTGCTCATATCGCCCGCCGTAAGCTCCGGATTACCGGAAATCTTCACCGTAGCCACACCGATGGCGGCACCCAGAAGGCCGAAAACGAGCGAAACGGTAGTAGAGGTGGGAAGTCCGAAGGTATTGAACAAATCGAGCAGGATGACGTTGGCGAACATGACGGCCAGAAACAGCATCATAACCTCGGAAAAAGAGAACGCCGCGGGATGAAAAACCCCCGAACGGGCCACCTCCATCATGCCGCTCGAGGTGAGGGCGCCAATCAGAATGCCGACCGAGGCTACGGTCATGATAACCCAGCGCGGGGCGGCCTTGGAGCCTTGCGCGGAGTTCAGAAAATTGACCGCATCGTTGGCCACGCCGACGATCAGTCCCGAAACTGCCAGCGCCATGAGTATGCCGACGATAATAATGTAGATAGGATCCATAAAAGAACTTTAAGTCGTTATCGGATTCCGCCCTATAACGAGTCGATTACAAATATATAACATTTCAGCCACAAAAATATGCGATTTTTTCATTTCCCCCGCCTGACGCACAATTTGTTAATAATTCCTTAACGCAGAGTTGCGCCATGTTTTGTCATTGAAGAGATGGGCGACATGTGTTTTTCGGCCCGGGGAAACGGGGCGAATGCACTCTGTCGCCAGCGGGGCGCTCTGGCAACTCCGGGGTATTTGGGCTACATGCTAATAATTTGCAGGTGCCGTCAGGCAATGTCATCCTGAGCGTAGCCAGCCACTTCGTGGCTTTTATAAGGTCTGCTAATATGTGTCCCCGTGTCATCCTGAGCGTAGTCGAAGGCCCCCCCGGGGAAAACAGGAGATCCTTCGGCTGCGCTCAGGATGACAGAAAGACGACAGAAAGACGACAGAAAGCAGTAATCAGCTCGCTGTCTTCCATACTCGCGACGTCTAAAACTCGTCGTCATCACCATAATAAATCCCACCCATAAGTTCATCTATATCACGGCGTTCCTTCTTGGTGGGACGCCCGGCCCCGCGGTCGCGCGAAATAAATACAGTCTCGCGCGGGACGTTCAACCTGGCCAGCTCCTCGGGCGCAGTGATATCTTCGGCGTATAACGGAACATTCTTGGCGGGCTGCCTGTTGCTGACAGGCTCCACGACACGGAAAGAATAAGTCACAATCCCCTTGCGAACCCCAACCACATCCCCCGCCCTGACATCGCGCGAGGGCTTGGTATATGCACCATTGATCGTCACCCTGTTATTTCGGCAACCGTCGGCGGCATCGCTGCGGGTCTTGTAAACCCTCACCGCCCACAACCATTTGTCAATCCGTACACTATCCTCCATAGCTGGCACTCCCCGTAAAGTTATTGTTAATTCCTGCCGCAGACTTTGCGTTATCCCTGCAAAGATAGTATCTTTGAACCTTTAAGGACAAAACCATTAAAAACAAATTGCAGATATGAGTCAGATTGTAAGTGTTCATGCAAGGGAGATCCTCGATTCGCGCGGTAATCCCACCATAGAGGTAGAGGTATTGACAGTTAGCGGGGCCAGCGGACGTGCCGCTGTGCCCAGCGGGGCGTCGACCGGAGAGAACGAAGCGCTCGAACTGCGCGATGGCGACAAGGCGCGCTATCTTGGCAAAGGCGTGTTGCAGGCCGTGCGCAACGTGAATGAGATCATCGCTCGCGAAGTCGTCGGAATGAGCGTTACGGATCAGGTGGGCATCGACCGCGCCATGATCGCGCTGGATGGCACCAAGACCAAAAGCAACCTGGGCGCCAACGCCATTTTGGGCGTGTCGCTGGCTTGCGCCAGAGCTGCGGCCGACCTTTTCGGGATGCCGCTCTACAGATATATTGGCGGTGTGAACGCCAAGACGCTCCCCGTGCCGATGATGAATATTATCAACGGCGGTTCGCACTCCGACGCTCCGATTGCTTTTCAGGAATTTATGATACGTCCCGTGGGGGCGCACTCGTTCCGCGAGGGGCTGCGCATGGGCGCCGAGGTGTTCCATGCTCTGAAGAAAGTGTTGCACGAGCGCGGCCTGAGCACGGCTGTGGGCGACGAAGGAGGTTTCGCTCCGGCACTCAAGGGGACCGAAGATGCTCTCGAATCGATAATCGAAGCTATCAAAAAGGCGGGTTACAAACCCGGGCGCAAGGCCGAAGGCGGCGACATCTCGATAGGCTTGGACTGTGCGGCATCGGAATTCTTCAAGGACGGCGTGTATGATTACAGCAAGTTCGAGGGCTCCGGCGGCGCCAAGCGCAAACCGGCGGAACAGGTGGCGTTCCTCGAAGAGCTTGTTGGCAAATACCCCATAGATTCGATAGAGGACGGCATGGGCGAGAACGACTGGGATGGCTGGAAGTTGCTTACCGACAAGTTGGGCGAGCGGTGCCAGCTCGTGGGCGACGACCTGTTCGTAACCAACGTGGAATTCCTGAAAAAGGGTATCGAGATGGGTTGCACCAATTCTATCCTTATCAAGGTAAACCAGATCGGTACGCTTACCGAAACGCTCGACGCCATAGAGATGGCCCACCGCGCCGGGTTTACCTCGGTAACTTCGCACCGCAGCGGCGAAACGGAAGACTCCACGATTGCCGACATCGCTGTGGCTACGAACTCGGGCCAGATCAAAACCGGTTCGCTGAGCCGCTCGGACCGCATGGCCAAGTACAACCAACTCCTTCGCATCGAGGAGGAATTGGGCGACGAGGCGATTTATGGCTATACGAAGATTTACAAAAAGTAAATCGACGGATATAAGAGGTTGTTCAGGTTTTGCAACCTCTTATTCTTCTCTACTCAACGGAGGCCCTCGAAAAAGGTCTCTGTTTTTTGTTTTGCGTCAAAATAATTACCATATTTGAAGTTATTATCTTAATAAATAGCAAGAATGAAAGCGCTGAATGTAATTTGCATCTATGCCGTAATGATTATATTTGCCAACAACGCAACATGCCAGGAACCCGGGCGCGACAAGAAACAAATAATCGTTACTGACACCGTATGGGTGAGCGATTATATGCATATTCAACAACGGGTTGTATACGAAGAAGAACAAGTCGATGTTATTGAGCAGATGCCTACATTTTGGGGTGGTGACCTTAATAAATTTGGCAGATGGGTGGGGAGTATGCTAAGGTATCCGAATACTGCCGCAGAGTATGGAATATCAAGCAAGGTTGTTGTGACATTCGTAATAGACAGGGATGGAACATTGGGTGAAATTGAACTTAAAACTCCGCCCGGTGATTTAGCCAATGAGGTTATCCGCGTGCTGAAATTATCCCCTAAATGGAAACCGGGGAAACAAGATGGCATCCCGGCCAAGGTGAGATTTACACTTCCTGTGGATTTCAAACTCAGCGATCCAAGGGATACAGGAGATAATAGCCCACTACCTCACAGCTATTAAGATATATCAAAGAGACAATAAATGCCAACGATCTTATACAATGACATAATCTTCGGGCCTGTGAAAAGCCGCAGGCTCGGGCTCTCGCTGGGGGTGAACCTGCTGCCTACGGAGAGCAAGCTGTGTAATTTCAACTGTATCTACTGCGAATGCGGCTGGAATCCCAAGGGCATGGTCCCGCGCTTCAATAAACGTGAGGATGTGCGACACATGCTCGGCGAAAAATTGCGGTCTATGGTCGCCGGGGGCACTCCGCCCGACGTGATAACTTTCGCCGGAAACGGAGAGCCTACGATGCACCCCGAATTCGAGCAGATTATAGACGACACGATAGCCTTGCGCGACGAAATATGCCCCGCCGCAAAGATCTCGGTGCTGAGCAACGCCACTATGATCGGCCGCGAAAGCGTCCGCCGCGCCCTTATGCGTGTGGATAACAATATTCTGAAACTCGATTCGGCCTTCGACGAGACGGTGCGCCTTGTCGACAACCCCCAGGGCGACTATTCCGTAGCACGCACTGTCGAGAACATGAAACTTTTCCGCGGCCGGATGATAATGCAGACTATGCTCCTGCGCGGGGAGTGCGGCGGGCAGCTTGTCGATAACACGACACCGCTCGAGGTGGAGGCATGGCTCGCGATCGTGGCCGAAGTAGGTCCTCAGAAGGTGATGATCTACACCATAGACCGCGATACACCCCTCGATACGCTCGAGAAAGTGCCGGTGGCCGAAATGGAGCAGATCGCCGACAGAGTTCGCGCGCTGGGCATAGATTGCTCGGTGTCGGGATAGGCGATCTGCGCCGGAGCGAGCGATGCGGGACGAGCAATGCAGAAAGTGCAATGCAGAACAAGCAGCGCAGAACAAGCAGCGCAGAACAAGCAGCGCAGAACAAGCAGTGCCGGGCAGGCAATGCAGGCAGGCAACGCGGGGCAGGCGATGCAGAACAAAGATCCGCAACAGCCAGTCCCCGAGGAACTAATGCATGTGCTGCATCGAAACGAGTTTGTGGTAAACTTTTTCGAGGGCCATCAGCTGGTCGTGAGTACCTTGCTCCACGATGCGCCCCTGCTCGATGACATATATCATATCGGCATTGCGGATCGTGCTCAGGCGGTGAGCGATAACTATCGAGGTGCGCCCCGCAAGCAGGGAGTCGAGCGCCTTCTGCACCAATTTTTCGCTCTCGGTGTCCAGCGCCGATGTGGCCTCGTCGAGGATCAGTATATCGGGATTTTTGAGCACCGCGCGGGCTATGCTCAGACGTTGGCGCTGACCTCCGGAGAGCTTCATTCCGCGGTCGCCGATATTGGTCTGATACCCCTCCTCCATCTCCATTATGAATTCATGGGCGTTGGCCACCTTTGCCGCCGCCTGGATCTCTTCCATCGTCGCGTCGCGCTTACCCATGCGCAGGTTGCCCTCTACGGTGTCGTTGAAGAGCACGGTGTCCTGCGACACTATGCCCATGTGCTGCCGCATGGATTCGAGAGTGTAGTCGCGGATATCCATGTCGTCTATCGAAATAGAACCCTGCTGCACGTCGTAGAATCGCGGTATAAGGTCGGAGAGTGTAGATTTCCCCCCTCCCGAAGGCCCCACGAGGGCTATGGTCTGCCCTTTCTTTATCTGCATGCTTACGCCCTGAATCACCGACTTGTTCTCATAAGAAAAATGTACGTCATCGAAACGTATCTCATCCTCGAATCCCGACATCTGCGCAGCGCCGGGGCGGTCGGTGATAGTGGGTTTTGTGTCGAGCAACGCCAGCACCCTTTCGCCCGCGGCAATACCCTGATTTATATTGGCAAAGGCATCGGTAAACGAACGCACGGGGCGCGTGATTTGAGAAAATATCGCCAGAAAAGCGATGAAAACCGCCGCGTCCAGCGTGCCCCCCATAACGAGTTTACCACCGAAAAGAAGCAGTCCCGACAATGCGGTTATGCCCAGAAATTCGCTTACCGGCGAGGAGAGTTGCTGCCTCTTGGCCATCGAACGCGTAACCTTCGAATAGCTGCCGTTGATGCGATGGAATTTATCTTTTATGTAATCCATTGCGTTATACGCCTTCAGGATTTTGATCCCCGACACCGATTCGTCGAGCGTGCTGATCATATCGGCATAGAGCTGCTGTCCGCGCGTGGCTTTCTTGCGCAGGCGCTTGACTATGGCGCCTATCACAAAGGCTACGATAGGCAGATAGATGGCCGAAAATGCCGTCAGCTCCCACGACATGGCCACCATGCTGAGCAGATAGAATATTATCAGGAACGGATCGCGGAAAACGGCTTGCAGCGTGTTGGAAATACAGAACTGCACCACCTGCACGTCGGCTGTGATCTTGGCAATCACGTCGCCCTTGCGCTCATTGCTGAAATATCCTGCCTGGAGGTTCATCGTGTTGTCGAAAGTGGCGTTGCGCAGGCGCTGGAGCGTGAGTATCTTCATATTTTCCATCGTGCGCTGGCCCAGATAGCGGAACAGGTTGTTGAAAAACGAAAAGCCGAGCAATATGACGGCGATCAGCAGCAGAGCCTGCACCACGTTGTAATCCTCGCCGTAGACCTTGAAAATACTATAACTTATAATATCCTCGAACCATTGCAGCGAGACGCTGAACTCCGGTTTTTCGGTCACCACCCGCTCGGCCTCCCCCGAGGAGAAGATCATATTCAGCACGGGGACGAGCATCACATAGTTGAACATATTGAAAAATGCGTGCAACAGTGTGTATATGGCATAGGGAACGGCGTACCACGCTATGGGCTGCGCAAAGCCCAACAGACGCCAGTAAATTTTCATCATAGTCGGAGAAACGATTGTTTATTCCGCAAAAGTAGCCGATTTTAGCGGAGTATTTATATAATTATCAAATAAATCGTTTTTGGAATGGTGGATGGGCGGAGTGTGGGTGGTTTTTCGGCACGCTTAGGCGCGCCGGCAGTCGCCTGCCGGATGCCACATACCCTAACGTCACTTAATAATTTCTGTCATCCTGAGCAAAACCGAAGGATCTCCTGCATTCCAGTGGAGATCCTTCGGCTACACTTCGTTGCATTCAGAATTACAGAGCGCGCAAGCACGTCAACGCGTCAAGGGTGCAGGCACGCCGCCGGCGGAGGGCGACAACTCCGCTTAACGTTTCGTCTATGCCCTCCGCCGAATGATGATTGTTAGCACGATGACAAAATATCTCCGTGTGCCGGGAGGCACCGGCGGCGTGCTCCCGACTTTTGCGTCCACCGCAAAAGCCGACTGCCGGACACCTACATCCCGGAAGCCAGCCTGCAGGTTCATTTTTCGTCGCATTCCCGCACGCCGATAGTCTGGCCGCGCTTAACACCCATATTCCGTTCAGTATCAAATATTTTGATTCTTTTCACCTTTCCGCAACCATATGTGGTTGAGATATTGCAAGTGGAAATACATTCCTTTGCTATTAACCATATATGATCTAAAATTATGCTTGACTTAGAGCGGTTGCTTATCAACACTGGTGCACGTGTTAAAAAATTAAGAGAGGATCGCGGATTATCGAGGACAGATTTGGCCGACTTGATTAACATGGAGTACAATAATCTCGAACGAATCGAAAGGGGTGGAACGAACTGCACTGTCCGTACACTCATGAGAATCGCCAATGGACTGAACGTCCCCATGTGCGAACTTTTCAAGTAACGCAACCACTTATGAAAAACATATTCAGGGACCTCGTGCGGCTCTTTTATCCGCCCATGTGTGCCGTATGCGAAAAGCCGCTGCCTCCCGGCGCCGGGTTTATCTGTTCGCGCTGCCAGTGGGAGATCCCGCTCACAGGGTTCTGGAAGCAGGTCGACAATCCCGTGATCAAGAAATTCCACGGCCACCTGCCGCTGCAACAGGCCAGCTCGTTTTTCTACTTCGTGCACGAAAGCGACTACCGCGGCCTGATCCACAAGTTCAAATACCGCGGCGGCTGGGGCCTCGCCCGAAGAATGGGCTATTGGTTCGGGGCGGAGCTCGCAAAATCGGGTCTCTACGACAGCGTGGACATAATCGTACCCATTCCTTTGCACTTTCGCCGCCTGCTGAAAAGAGGCTACAATCAGTCGGAATACATAGCCCGTGGAATATCGGCCGCCATGTCAAAATCCATGTCGAACTCAATGTCGAACTCAATGTCGAAACCCATGTCGAAACCCATGGTGTCGGGGGCTGTAGTGCGCAGTCGCTACAATCGAAGTCAAACCAGCCGCAGCCATAAAGAGAGGTGGGAAAACGTCAAGGGAATATTCTCCGTTCGCCGCCCCGAGAAACTTGCAGGCAAACACATTCTGCTCGTAGACGACGTCCTCACCACCGGCGCAACCCTTATCTCCTGCGCCGAAGCCATTCTTTCCGCCGTCCCCGATGCACACATAAGCATAGTAACGCTTGCGGTGTCGCGTGGTGAATCATAGGATGATGTATTTGCGGGGAAACTGTGTATTTGTTTATACCTTCCTCGCCACCTGTCATCCTGAGCGAACGCAATGAGTCGAAGACCCGAGGTCACCTGTAAAGGCGGGCGAGAGCCTTAGCGAAGTTCCGCAGTCGGCCTAAGGCCGTGGCGGAGAAAGACGAGAAGATAATCTACCGCATTCCCGGGAGATCCTTCGACTTTATTCGCTGACGCTACCTTCGCTCAGGGTGACTGTGATTAGCGCGAAGACAAAATTAGTTCGAATGACGAGAGACATCAGACCTCACAAAAATCACGAAGTGGCTGGGTTTGCGTCGCGATAACAGTTAAATATGCGGATTATGTCGGCTGCTTCGCGTGTGTCGTGGACTCGCAGGATCGAGGCGCCTGCTCGCAGGGATTCCCAATTGAGGGCGCAGGTGGGGGCGAGGGTGTCGGCGGGGGGGTTACCGAGCACCTTGTATATCATTGATTTGCGTGATATTCCGGAGAGTATCGGGTGGCCGAATTGCAGCAGTTCGTGCATTCGCGCCATGAGTTGGTAGTTCTGCTGTGTAGTTTTGGCGAATCCGAATCCCGGATCGACGATTATGTCGCGAATTCCGTGGCTGCGCAGCAGGGTTACCCGTGCGTCGAAAAATGCGATTACTTCGTCAGCAATATTCTCGTAATCTGTAAGTTGCTGCATCGTTGCAGGCGTGCCCCTCATGTGCATGGCAATGTATGGAACCCCGAGCCGGGCTACGGTCGGGATCATTTCGGGATCGAGGTCTCCGGCAGATATATCGTTTATTATACACGGACCGAAATTCTCGACGGCCCGGCGAGCCACCGCGGCGCGGAAGGTATCTATCGACACGATCATTTCAGGGTGGTTGATCCTTACTGTTTCCAATGCCCGCGCCACTCTCTCGAACTCCTCGTCGGGGCTTATTTCTGGCGCCCCGGGGCGGGTGGAGTAGCCTCCGATGTCGATTATAGCTGCGCCTGCTGTTGCCGCATCTTCGGCGCAGGCGGCTATCCGCTCGACGGTGTCACGCCTGCTGCCCTCCCAGAACGAGTCGGACGTTGCGTTGAGAATGGTCATCACCACGGGAGTGGAGAGGTCCAGTTCTTGATTGCCGACTTTTATGATATGGCTGGTTTTCATGGCTTTGTGGCGCTACAAGGGCTTTGTGATTTAGCCGGGCTATATGACGTTATCGTGCTTTATGGCGCCGCTGAATTTCTCGTGCAGCGACAGTATCTCCGGCAACAGCATATCCTGCTCCTCGTTGCTCAGTACGTAATCCGCACGCGTTTCCCGTTCCTGATCGCCCATCTGGTTGGCGGCACGTTGGCGAATACGTTCGGGGTCGGCATTGTCGCGCCCGGAGGCCCTTTGGATACGCTGCTCGAGCGGGGCGCTGATGGTGACGACAATGTCTACCCCTGCGTCGAACCCGCCTTCGAAAAGCACAGCGTTTTCCTGAATCACATAAGGCGCGCCCTTTCGCTCCCACCCATCGGCCCAGCGGTCGAAATCGGCCATTACACCAGGGTGAACTATGGCATTCAGGCGCGAGAGTACGGATTTATCTGTAAATGCCCGGGATGCAATATATTGTGTGTTGAGTGTGTCGCCAGCGTAAGCCTCCGGCCCGAACGTTGCGATTATGCCTCCGCGGATAGCAGGATCGGTACGCATAAGTTCTTTTGCGCGGTCGTCGGCAATGTAGACCGGAACGCCGAGTGCGGCGAAAATTTTGCACACGGTCGTTTTGCCGCTGCCGATGCCCCCCGTAACGCCGATCCTGTGCATTACCTCTGCTATTTATCGTTTACGCTGCCGGGGGCGGGAATGGATATTTCGGGTATCTCGCCGACGGAAATAATTTGTATATCACTGATCCTTGCCGACATAGCATTCTGCAACGAGCTGGCATTCACCGTAAAGCGGCGGCCGGAACGGCCCTGATCGAGGCTGCCGTTACCCATGGCCGAAGGCGTGGTCTGCACGTCGTGGAGCGAGAGCCTTATGTCGCCCTTGTGGAAAAAGCGGTAGGAAACGATCTTGTAGCCCGTACCCTCGGCTATGCAGTCGACAGTAAAATTGTTGCCTTCGATTTCGACTTCTATCGGCACCTGGGCGGTGTATGTGTAGCTGAGTTTTGTGAGGTACCACAGCACGAGCGACAGCAGGACCATAGTCAGGAATACGGGCGACACGTATTTCCTGACGGCCGCCTTGATTTTTCATGTTCCTCCG
>QMCD01005463.1_pt1 | contig 11934 bp, 9 predicted proteins | sample 1821841 | NCBI WGS metagenome assembly QMCD01 (sample SAMN01991225, study PRJNA193472) | Termite gut metagenome, whole genome shotgun sequencing project. | isolation source: worker | host: Macrotermes natalensis | reverse complement strand
GCAGCTATTTGGAAGTATAGGGGACCGAAGTAAGCAACTCATATTGAAGACGTTTTATCTATTTCATGCTGCTTCCGATACATATTGCATAATTCACTCATGATTACATTTTGCCATTCATCAATCGAATGCTCCATTAGCATCTCGATGGTCAGCGTTTGAAGATAGCGCTCCAGAATGCTCTGTAGAAAATCGTACGCATCATCCAGTATGCAGGCTTTGATTCCGCAATAATTATTCGGCAGACGGCAGCGGGATAAGACTATGTTTCCTTCTAAAGCAGTAATGATATCATAGAGTATTATATTGCTTAACGGCATCGACAGCGAGTATCCGCCTCCAGAGCCCATGCTAACTGCGATATACCCATGGGATTTCAGCTTCTTTGCGATGCTAAGCAAATATCGCTGTGAGACATGCAGGGATTTCGCCATCTCAGAAGACGGAACTATTCGTTTTTCTTGGCAAAGGTAATGTATAATTCGCAAAGCGTAATCAGTTGTTTTGTTTATCTGCATAACGTAGTCCTCTCTATTAAAGGATTAGGTAATGCTCAACTAGGCGTCCGTAGACTCTATTAATTAATATGTGCTTCGCGTACAGTTATCATTAACCGCAATAAATAGCCGCTATCATCGGTTGTGCATAATTCACTGATAGGGTATTCCTCGTAGGCGTCTCCACATATTTCATAGCCATTTTGCTCAATAAACTCGGTCATGCGCCCATACAGCTTTTCACTTTGCCCGTACCCTGTGCGCATATGACCGATTGCATATAGGGCCGCCGGACGCTGATCCTTTCCGTTCGGATTGTAAAAATAATAGTGGTCAGGATATTTCCAGTCCCCCTGCTTGATCCGCTCCTCCAAGAAAACGCCCCAAACAGGATAGTGCAAATCATATTCCGAATCAGTACACTTAACACTCATGGCACTATAAAACGCACTTAAAGCGTCATAAGCCGTTCTGCCTTTGCTATAGTCGTTCGATTTGCCAAGAATGATCTGTTCTGAAGGCATAAACTGAATAGAAACAACTTCCTCATCAGCGTCTAAGCCAGCCTGAATGGTTTGCATCATGGTATTAAGAAGCCTGCGCGCATTCATTAGCTTTTCGGTTTTTTTGCTTAGCTCCGCAATTTGTTGTGTCAGTATTTGCATCGCAAGCTCAGGGGTGCGATGATCCTTCATGGCTTGTATGTCGGAAAGCGGCAACCCTATTCTCTGCATCAAGCGGATCATATTGCATAAAGCCAGTTGCTTAATAGAGTAATAGCGGTATTTGTTATCTCCGCGAACTTCGGGAGAAAGCAGGCCAATTTTATCGTAGTGGCGTAATGTTTCCCTTGTCGTTCTTGTTATTCTCGCAAACTCGCTCACAGACATTAAATCTTTTCTGCTAATAAGCTCAGCCCCCATCACTGTAAAATACAAAACTGCAATATTTGCTCCTGCCAAAAGGTGTACCTTTTGACAAAGGTGGAAAGCTGTGCTAATAGTAAAATCAGAATTGTTTTTCGGGCATGATGATGATATACTCTATTTAGATAGCGTATTGTGTCGAAATGTAGCGGCTGTCAAAAGGTACACAAATTGACAGTACCCAATTATCCATCCGCTTATATTTTATTTTTAGTACGACATTCCCGTAAGCGCCTGTAAAAGGTACTTTCTTTCAATCCAGTTTTCGCCAACACCGCTGATAGAGATAGTTTTCCATTCTCCCACTGTTTAACGATTTGGGAGAAATTATTAGGAGACTTTTTGACAGGACGCCCGAAACACACGCCCCGCGCCTTTGCCGCTGCTATACCCTCCGCTTGCCGCTTTTTTATATTCTCCCGTTCGCTGTGCGCAACAAACGAAAGTATCTGTAACACCAGATCCGCAATAAATGTTCCCATCAAGTCTTTTCCGTTTCGTGTATCAAGCAAAGGCATATCAAGCACGGCGATGTCGATTCCGTATTCCTTGGTCAATATTCGCCACTGGTTTTGTATTTCCTCATAATTGCGGCCCAGCCGGTCAATGCTCTTGATATATATCAGGTCGCCGCATTTAAGTTTTTTCAAGAGCGCCTTATAAGCGGGGCGCTCAAAATCTTTACCGCTCTGTTTATCCACGAACATCTGGTTTGTGGGAACTTTAAGCTCGCTCATGGCTTGTATTTGCCTGTCCTCGTTTTGGTCTGTGCTTGAAACGCGTACATACGCATAATGGGTCATTCTATCAAGCTCCTTATGTTTTTATACAAGGGTAGCAAAATCTTAGAAAAAAACATAACATAAATACTCAAGCTATATTTCGCGTCATACGGCGCTTTTTCGCGCTAAAGACGTATCTTTTCACACAAAAATTTCTACTTTAGGTAATTATTTATAGGTCAAGTATATTGACTTGGTTGTGCTTCACTGTTTTATCTTGGGTTTAAGGTAAATAAATAACTTTAACGAGGACGACACATGAGTATACAAAACCATAAACGTAAAGCTTGGATAGACGTGAAATCACTTCGTTCAAGCCGTGGGTGGCTTCAACGGGAAACTGCGGAGCGCCTTGGAATCGCGCGGTCATATTTGTCCGCTTTAGAAAACGGCAAGTGCGGATTCTCGATCAGGTAATGGACGCTATCATAAGGGTGTTTGGCGTAAAATATGAGGATTTTTACAGCAAGGACCCGAATAAAGCAGGCTAAGCGTGCACCTTATTCCTGTTATTGTGATAGATAAACGTGAAAGGAGAAGAGTATGTTAAAACCAACTTCAATCAAGCGTATCGTTATTGTTTATCTCGCGCTACAGTCAACAATTATCATCGCACTGACGCTTTTGCTAACGTACAACTCAGTGCTTCAAAGCAGCCTGCCGGCAGCAATCATAACAATTGCCTTAGCTATAATTATCACGGCATATACCGCAAGAAGGATCATACTAAGTATACACGAAAAAATCGCTAATGACACCCGCCAATTGTATGATTTTGCAATGAAGTTGAAAATTATGTCGGAAAATTTACAAATATACGCCGATAATCTCGACAAGCGTACAGGTATAATTGACGAGCAGCAAAAGGTAATAAAACAGAATGTAAGCTTGATAAACCAGTATGGCGGCAGGATGAACGAGCTGGTGCAGGCGATTGACGCGTTAAGCGCCAACGATAAAGCAGCTTCTATCAGCGACGAGCAAAACCAAGACAGCACGGGGAAGTATAAATCAGGCTAGGCTGCTTTGCCGTGTCATGGCTATGGTGGCTTAACCGCTATATTTCCTCCTAATACCATAAACACACATACGTTGTTCACGCAATAACAAATGACGATATCTCACTAATTTTATGCGGAGGTTTGTAAAATGAAAAATTTGAAGGTCTCTATGAAACTGATAGTCGGTTTTCTTATCACCATAGTTTTGGCCGTTGCAATTGGGCTGGTGGGTATTTTTTCGCTTACCGCGTCGGCGGATAACACCGCGCTTCTAGCTGAGCGCACCGAAATTGCCATCATTGCGGCCCGTATGAACCGTAACATACAGGCTCAGCGCGCGGCATTCCGAGGCGCTGCCGTATATCATGTTATGGGCGATCTCGAGTTTAGGGACAGCAACCTTAGTGACCTTGATACCCTTGAAACCGATTATGACGCCATGCACGATGAAGTATCGGCAATGCTTATTACGGAAACAGGCTTGAAGCTTATGGCGGACATAAATTCGGCATACACTCCGTTTGCGGACGCCCGAGAGGTCTTTGTAGCCGGTATTGTTGATCCCAGTATATCCGACGAAGTGATGATCGGGATGTAGTGGCCGCGACGGTAGCGCCGCTGGCTGAGAGTGTTGCCGCGCTGGTGGATTTCGCGGACACGCTGACTACCCAGATGGCGGAAGAAGCCGCTGTTACAGCCGCCAGTACCACTATCATTATGGTGTCGATACTGGCGCTTGCAGTCGCTATCTCTTTATTCCTCGCGTTCTATATATCCCGGCTGATCAGTAAGCCGCTGGCGCCGCTTACGGCGTTTATGAAGCAGGCGGGGAATGACGGCGATATACATTTAAGTCAGGAGGATATCACGGTGATTGGCAGCTATGGGCAAAGGAAGGACGAAATCGGTCAGACCATCGCCGCCGCCGCCGCGTTTGTTTCCCGCATAAACGATGTGAGCGAGGCGCTGGAAACCGTGGCGGATGGCGATCTTACAGCCGAGCTTGCTCCACTTAGCAACAAAGATGTATTAGGGTTATCGCTGCAAAAAATGACGGTAAACCTGAATAACATGTTTGGCAATATCAACGTATCCTCCACGCAGGTTTCAACAGGGGCAAAACAGGTGGCGGATGGCTCACAGGGGCTGGCACAGGGAGCGACTGAGCAAGCGGCGAGCGTGGAGCAGCTTTCAAGCTCCATCACAGAGATAGCGGAGCGTACTAAGCACAACGCTGAACTTGCGGGCAAGGCTGCCAATCTTGCCAACACGATAAGGGTAAACGCTGAAAAAGGCACCTTGCAGATGGATGAAATGATGTCTGCCGTTAAACAGATACACGAAGCAAGCCAAGCCATAGGCAAGGTTATGAAAACAATAGACGATATAGCGTTCCAGACCAATATACTGGCGCTTAATGCCGCAGTTGAGGCGGCGCGGGCCGGGCAGCACGGCAAGGGCTTTGCCGTTGTAGCCGAGGAAGTGCGGAACCTGGCGGGCAAGAGCGCGGTGGCCGCAAAGGATACCGAGAGCCTTATAGCCAATTCGATAGAGAAAGCCCAGCTTGGCGTGCGCATAGCCGGTGAAACATCGGCAAGCCTTACGGATATAGTGTCCGGCGTGAACGAAAGCAGCCAGCTTGTTACGGATATAGCGAAGGAATCGGAAGCGCAATCGGTTGGCATAGCGCAGATAAATCTTGGTATCGATCAGGTGGCGCAGGTGGTTCAACAAAACAGCGCGACAGCCGAGGAAAGCGCCGCCGCGTCACAGGAAATGAGCTCACAGTCCGCCATGCTGCGCGAGCTTATAGCGCGATTTAAAATCAAGGACAGCAATGAGTCCGGCGGCATTGCGTTATCCAGACCAAGCCACAGTGCGCAGATAATGCTTTCATCGAATAATACCGAGCCTGAGTATTCGGCTTCACAAAGGGATTTCGGTAAATATTGAGTTTAGCTATTGCTCCGCAGTTTCTTTTATTAAGTGGTTGCGGACGTTGCCCTAATAACTAGAAACGGGGTGCTTCTATGTCGGAGGCTATAAGCAACGGATTGCTTGAAGAATTTGGACGGATCACCAGAGCGAGTCACATAAGGCCATTTTTGTATGCTCCTGTTTTAGACGCAATGCCCTTTCCCGTAAGGGTTGCCGACGCTGATACCAATTGGATATATGTCAATACCGCGGCGGAGAAGCTTATTGGCGTAAAGCGGGAGGATATGATCGGAAAACCCTGCGATCATAACAAGTTCTGTATCTGCGGTACAGATAATTGCAGCCTGAGCCGCGCGAGGCGGGGCGTGCTGGAAACACAATTTAAGCATGATGATTCATCCTATAAGGTTGAGGTTGCGGTTCTTAGGGATAGTCAGGGCGATATTTCCGGCTTTGTAGAGATGATACACGACATTACCGAAAGCGCCAATAACAAGGAAAGCCTTAAAAACATGATGGGTGAGGTCAACCGCAAAAATCAGTTGCTTCAAGCGATAAACCACATGTCCTCCACTATGCTGTCCTCCACAAAGGATACCTTTGACAAGGCGCTTTTGCACTCAATGGAGATTATGGCGAAAGCGGTAAAGGCAGACCGCGCCTATCTATGGAAAAACTTTACTAAGGATGGAAGGCTGTGCTGCCGTCAGCTTTACGAATGGTCGGAGGGGGCAGAGGCTCAGCAGGGGCAGGACTTTACTATAGAGACGGTATACAGCGATACGGTGCCTGAATGGGTCGAAGCTTTTTCAAATGGCGAATGCGTAAACGGTATAGTCCGGGGTTTATCGGCAAACGAGCAAGCCATACTGGTGCCGCAGAGCGTACTGTCGGTTTTAGCTTTGCCAATCTTCATAAAGGAAGAATTTTGGGGCTTTATAGGCTTTGACGACTGCCACCGTGAACGCCGGTTTTCAAGGAGCGAAGAAGCTATTTTACGCTCTGCAAGCGTACTGATAGCGGAAGCGCTGATTCGCCATGATATGGAGGAAAGCCTTTATCTTTCCGGCGTGGAGCTACAGCGCGCGCTCAACGAGGCGCAGACAGCCAACCACGCAAAAAGCGAGTTTTTATCCAGCATGAGCCATGAGATGCGTACTCCCCTAAACGCGGTGATAGGTATGACGGCTATCGGTTTGCGTTCGCCCGAAGCCGAGCGTAAGAATTACGCGCTGGATAAAATCGAGGAAGCGTCAACACATTTACTAGGCGTTATCAACGATATACTGGATATGTCCAAAATTGAAGCCGGGAAGATGGACCTGTCGGCGGTGGAATTTAACTTTGAAAAAATGTTGCAAAAGGTAATCACGGTGATAAGCTATCGCGTAAACGAGAAACGTCAGCAATTTACCGTGAGTGTGGCTGGTGACGTGCCGCGCTTTGTCGTGGGCGACGATCAGCGTTTGGCGCAGATAATAACCAATCTGCTGGCTAACGCCGCTAAATTTACGCCGGAAAAGGGCGCGATACATCTTGGCGTTTCCCTTATTGGTGAGGAAAACGGCTTAAATGAGTTGCGGGTTGAGGTAACGGACACAGGAATCGGCATTTCATCCGAGCAGCTATCAAAGCTGTTTCGTAGCTTTGGACAGGCCGAGAGCGGCATTAGCCGCGAATACGGCGGCACCGGGCTTGGCCTGTCCATCTCGAAACGTCTTGTTGAGCTTATGGGCGGCAGGATTTGGGTTGAATCAGAACTTGGCAAGGGATCACGTTTTATTTTTACCGTTAAAATCCCCAGTGGTGCAAAGAGTCCCCGCTCTTTGTTGTCGCCCGGCGTTGCGTGGGAAACAGTACGCGTTATGGCAATTGAAGATTCTGAATCCGGACGCAAGCACTATGAAGAAACCTTTGAGCGATTGGGCGTGCAGTGTGTAACTGTAGCGGATGGCATTTCAGCATACAGTATGATTGAGACACATGGGATGTTTGATATTTATTTCATCAGTATTAATTCGTCCGGCATCAAGCGCTCCGACTTTGCCAGATTATTAAAAGTACGCGACGAAAATTGCAAGGTCGTACTGATTTCGTCCGGAGACTGGGAATCCCTTCAAGAAGCGGTAAGGGATAGCGGCGCGGACAAGGGCCTTATTATGCCAATCTTATCCTCCGCGCTTGTTGACTGCATGAACGAGTGCTTGGGTAATCCGCATAAAAACCACATAAGCGATAACACCGGCGAATTTGCAGGCAAAACTATACTGCTTGCGGAGGATATTGAAATCAACCGGGAGATCGTAATTTCACTGCTTGAAAACACAGGTATTGCCATAGACTGCGCCGAAAACGGCAAGGATGCGCTCTATGCCATGAATACTGATGCAGGCAAGTATGATGTAGTTCTTATGGATATGCAAATGCCCTATATTGACGGTCTGGAGGCTACACGCCGTATACGCGCGCTCCCCGATCCATGGTGCAAGATGATTCCTATAATCGCCATGACCGCCAATGTATTCAAGGATGATATTGAGAGCTGCATATCAGCCGGAATGAGCGATCATATAGGCAAGCCTGTTGATATTGATGATATGATGATAAAACTGCGTAGGTATCTCTTTGAGGCTGATTATGCAAAGCAAAGGCTGTTTCCGGGGAACCGATCCGCATTTGCGTTACTAAGAGGTAACGGCGAACACATTGCCCGGTTGACAGAGGGTACAAAGGTTTCGGTGGATATACGGATTCTGGACGGAGATGGAAAACGGGGAACGCTGTCACTCCCCTCCGTTGTTGAAGAAATCCATTCTGACGGCTTTTTCCTCATACGCCCGCCTTTATATAAGGGTGAATATTATCCACTTCCCAAAGATGAGATGTTCCTAATCTATTTCGCGGCTGAAACAGAAAAAGGCGCAACGCCGGACATGTATGTGATACCGGCGCGTTTTGTGGAGCGGGTTGAGCTTGCAAGCTCCGTATACGCCAAGCTTGAGCCTCTTGGCAAAATAGAACGCTCACAGCGCAGGGATTGCAGCCGGATACAACTAAGCCTACCCGTATTACTCAAACGGAAATCCGGCGGGAATATCAGCGCGATGGTGCTAAATATTAGTAGTGGCGGAGTATTGGTTGCCACCGATACCGAGCTTAATATTAACGAAAGCATTACAATGGGATTCTTCATTGGAGAACGTGAAGTAGTGGAAGGCGTCGTACTCCGCTCGGATAAGCTGGATAACGAAACACATAAATATAGCGCCGCCATAGAGTTCCGATATGCTGATGAAGCACAAAAAGAGCGGTTTTCCCAATTTTTTATAGAGAAAGAAAATGAAAAAATTGTTACAGCTTAGTGCTGGCCGCACCATACCCTCACCGCGTATAGTACATCCTGGTTAAGCAGTAAAGACGATGAGTCTTGGTAAGAATGAGCCAACTTGTCGGGGTTGCGTTGTCTGCCTCCTACACCCTTGCTCGGCGCTTGCGCCACAGCAGGGCGATAAGCCCTATCGCAGGCAGCGCTGACGCTATCAGCCACAGCAGGGCATTACCGCTGTCGCCCGTCTTGGGTATGCTGTCATGCTTTACGTTTACGCTCAGCGTGAGATCGGCATAACCGCCTGTGAACTCAGCCCGGAATATATATGTACCGTTTTTAAGCGTCTTAAGGTAGCCCTCCCTTAGTGTGATTATCGTGCTGCCTTCTGTGACGGTGTAGCTCGCGGCGCTCACCTCCGCGCCATTAAGCATAAGCCGCAGGAAGCTGCCGCGCTGAGCCTCAACCCTCACCGTTGCCGTTCCGCTGCCCGACCATGTGCCGAAATACAAGGTCACGGGATAAACGACGGGCGTTACAGTAACTGCCGCTGCGCTGCTTGTGGCCGTTGCCGTTTTAGCTCCGCTTGCGCCATCGTTTGTGTTGGTGACGACCACATAGTAGTAGACCGTCCCAGTTGTATCTGTGGGCGGTGTATATGTTGCATATATAGCCCCCGCAATCGGCGTGCCTCCAGCAATGCTATCGGTTTCGTTGCTGTACCACTGGTAGCTCAGCGTACCGCCGTCTGTAACATTTGCGGTAACGCTCAGGCTTAACGAGCCACCCGACTCTACCGAGCCGTCCTGCGGCTGCACGGGGATGGTTGGCGTTTCTGCGTCGGCTATCGGATTCACTATCACTTTGGCGGTATCACTTGTGACCGAGGCAGTTACAGCTCCGTTCACATCGTTGTTGGTGTTGGAGATAATCACATAATAGTAGGTCGTTCCGGCCGTATCGGTGAGAAGCGTGTATGTCGCAGATATAGCACCCTCAATTGGTATTCCGCCAGCAACGCTATCGGTTTCGTTGCTATACCACTGGTAGGTAAGATTCCCGCCGTCTGTAACATTTGCCGTAACGCTCAGGCTTAACGAGCCACCCGCCTCTACCGAGCCGTCCTGCGGCTGTGCGGTGATGCTTGGCGTTTCTGCGTTGATAAAAGCCGGGATGTCTATTTTAAGCTTGCCTATATTACCCGCCGCGTCCTTTACATAAACCCACAGGTCGCGGGCGGCGTCGCTTGGTATGCCCGTCAGGGTGATGGTGGTATCAGCGCCTGCGGTGATAACTATCCCCGCGCCGGAGGTGCCGATAGCCGGTTCTGCCGCGCCGTCCGCCACAAACCCATAGTAATATTCCCCGTCCTCATCGCTGGTAAACGTGGCGGCGGCCGTTGTGCTGCCTGTGCGCTCGGCATTGTCCGGCGTAAGCGTGGGCGCGATATCGTCGTAGGCCTCTCTATCCCAATCCGCCACATTCCTAAGGGAGCCTCGTATGCCGTTGCCGCGCTTTTGGGGTAGCGTACCGTGCCGGTGGCGGAGACGTTATTAAACGCGAGTGCATCAATCGTTGTTGGCGGGGAGTCTCCTTCAAAGGTGATGCTCGAAAGATAGGTACAGCCGTCAAAAGCGTTTGAGCCGATGGTTTCCACGCTGCCCGGAATGATGATGCTTGTTAGCTCAAGGTTAGCACAACCCCAGAACATACCTCTGCTAATCCCCTTTAACCCTTCCTCAAATGTGATGGAGGTCAGACCCGTGCAATTGAGAAAAGAGGCCTGATTATTGAAGCTTTCCACAGTGCTTGGGATGGTGACGGAGGTCAGGCCCGTGCAGCCTTCAAACATAAGCTCTCCAATCACCTTTAGACCGTCCTCCAGCGTGACGGAGGTAAGGCCTGTGCAGTCCTGAAAAGCACCGCTGCCGATTGCCGCCACGGTGCTTGGTATGGTGACACTTATAAGACCGGGGTTATTGCAGTTTCTAAACGCATTCCTGCCAATCGTCTGTACGCCATCCCCCAGTACAATGGAGGTAAGACCCGTGCAGCCACGAAAAGCGTTCTCGTCTATGGTTTCCACACCTCCCGGTATGGCGATGGAGGTAAGGCCAGCGCAGCCTTCAAACGCAGATGCCCCAATGCCAGTAAGACCGCTTGGCAACGTTGTGAGGGCAAGGTTTTCGCTCCCACGAAAAGCGTTTGCTCCTATTGTTTTAAGGCCACTTGGCAACGCAGTGAGGACAAGGTTTGTGCTTAAACGAAATGCATTGTTCCCGATTATTTCAAGGCTGTCGGGCAGAATCAGCTCCGTCAGCTTTGCTCTTGTATATGGAAAACCGATGTCTGTCTCTATCTGGCGAAGCCCCGCCATACCCGAGAGGTCAAGGGCGCTTAAGGCAGTCCAAGCTGCGCCGGGAGAAGCCGCGACAGCGCAATACAGGTTGATAAGGTTGCTCCAATCGTTTCCGGTTATCGCCGTGGCGTCGCCGGTGACGATGATTTTGCTTATGTCGGCGGCTGTCAGCGGGCTTAAGGCGTTAAGTGCGGCGGTTATTTGTGCTTCCATGGTGTGAGCATCGCCGGTGTTGTAGGTAACGGTAAGCGTGGTAACAGCTTGCCAGCCAGCTATGCCGCCGCTCAAGCCCATAAGCCCCAATATGTTGCTGTATGCCGCCGCCGCGCTTGCGGGAAAGTGCACCTTGCCGCCGATGGTGGCTAAGTTTGAAAACGCGTTCGCATCAATCGTTGTTGGCGGGGGGTTTCCTTCGAAGGTGATGTCAGTGATGCCTGTGCAGCTGTTAAAAGCACTGCTTCCGATTGACGTCACGCTGCTTGGGATGGTGATGCTTGTTAGGCCGGGGTTATCGCAGCTGAAAAAAGCTCTGTCGCCAATCGTCTTTATGCCATTCTCCAGCGTAATTGAGGTCAAGCCAGTGCATCCACGAAAAGCGCTTATGCCGATGGTTTCCACGCTGCCCGGTAAGGCGATGGAGGCCAAGCTTGTGCAGTCAAAAAAAGCACCATCACCGATGGTTTCCACACTGCTTGGTATGGTGATGGAGACCAAGCCAGTACAACCATTAAAAGCGTCGTTGGCTATACCTGTCACGGCATAGGTTCCGGCATTGTCGCCGTCGGATATGGTGATGCTTGCGGGAATGTTTGCATTACCCTCAAAGCTAGTGTTATTGCCTACTGACACCTCGCCGTTTGTTTCTCCGGGTGGGGTTGGCATTTTGGTTATTCTATAGTTGATACCGTCCACTGTCACGGTGTCGTACACCGCCAGCGGCACAACCTTCACGCCTCCTTCCGGGCGTATGAACACGGTAATTTCCGGGAGCGCCGTGCCCTCCGCAAGCGTATAGCCCTCCGGCAGAGCGGGGGTGAACACATAGCCGGGCCAGGGAGCCTCCTGCGCCGGGTCGAAGGCGGGGCTACTTTGCCACGTTATGCCCT
>QMCD01001954.1_pt1 | contig 11943 bp, 8 predicted proteins | sample 1821841 | NCBI WGS metagenome assembly QMCD01 (sample SAMN01991225, study PRJNA193472) | Termite gut metagenome, whole genome shotgun sequencing project. | isolation source: worker | host: Macrotermes natalensis | reverse complement strand
TTCAAAGACGCAAGTCTAGCAATATCAATGAGAAAGCCCTTCGACGCCATCGTCGAAGGGCTCGTTTTGAAAAATGGTGCGGAAGAGAGGACTTGAACAGGCTTCCGATGATTTTGGCTCATTGGACGCCCACAGACTCCCGCATGAAAATCACGGTCATGAAAGTGCGCAACATAGTCTGAAAGAAAGAGTTGCATTTCACTCAAATAAGCCCGTTCGGTCAGTTAAAGCACAAGTCCAGTCTCACCAAAACCCCGCGCAGTCCGCAAAATTTACACAAGGGCTACACAAGGATTACACAAGCCCTAACGACTGCACTCACCACAACATTGCCACCTTACCCGATGATTTGTTGGACATTATAAGAGCATGGCCGATGCTGTCCACCCAAGTCAAAGACTGCATCCATGCCTTGGTTACGGCCACCACAAAAGATACATGACGGAGCATCGTTAAAGTGAAATTTATCTAAGCTTAAACTCAATCATCCACGTCGTCCTTGGGTTCATAAAAATAGGAGATTTGCTTGATCGTATCGGTCTGTGGTACTTGCTTCCGGCGTGCGAGGCGTTCTTGGGCTTCCGCGAGAATCGAGCGGATTTTCTCTTCCAACACGGCTTTGGGCGGCAATGTTGTCCAGTATTCGGCGACGACTATGCCAGCCTTGTCCATTTCCAGCATTTTCACTGTGTTGCGGTTCGCCGTGGCGCAGAGAATAAGACCGATGGGAGTGTTTTCGTTCGGTTTGCGCTCATGGGCGTCAAGCCATTTTAGATACAGCTCCATTTGCCCTTTGTAGGCGGCTTTGAAGCGCCTATTTTCAGTTCGATGGCGACAAGACGCTCTAAAACCCGGTTATAAAACAGCAAATCCAGAACGATGTCGTCCCCATCTATGCTCATGCGCTTCTGGCGCTCGACAAAGGCGAAGCCTTTGCCGAATTTGAGAATGAACGCCTCCAATTCCGAGAGAATTGCCTTCTCCAAGTCCGCTTCGAGATGATTATCCTTCAGCCCCAGCATATCCAGCAAATACGGGTCTTTGAACACGTTGAATGGCACGGACGACTCTTCCGACAGTTGCGTATTGGCTATTTCCCGGCGCTCGTATGCCTTGCGGGAAATTTGGTACCGGAGTTCGCGAACGCCGTATTTCCGTTCCGCAGCGTCGCTTGCATAATACAGCCGCGCTTCTTGGGTTTTGAGCGGTAGGAGTTCGACGATATGTGACCAACTCAATTTTGGCGACAGTGTCGCCAAAATATCAGCATCATTGAACGCCTCGGCAAAGCGTGCCATACGATAGAGGTTCGTTTCCGCAAACCCTTTTCCATAATGGAGTACCAATTTTGGCGACAGTGTCGCCAAAATTTGCTTTCCGTACTTTCCCCTGTCTCCGTCCAGTATGACAGAATTGATGAAACGCCCGATTTCCCAATACGTCAGCGTCAGTTCCGCATTCACGTGGCTTTCAATACGGGTCTTTCGATTCTCTATAATGGCGGCGATACGGTCATACAAAACAGCTTCATCAACAGCGTTCACGTTTCGTGCGATGACATGTATGGCGTTTTTAGTAGGCTTCAATATTCGATTTGACGTCGCTTTTTTGGTTTCATGTCCTGAAATTCCTCATGTAAACCGATTTCGCAGATCAGCTTGAGCTTTTTATGTATCAACATCGGTGGCTACTGCCTGCTACTTGTGATTTTCCGATTGGTCAGACATTGTCTGACTAATCGGATTCATACATGATATAAAAATCCTATGATACTTTAAGTTCATATTAAAGAAGTTGCTGTCGAAACGGTCAGTGAGGCAACGTCGTGAAAAAATCATCCATTTTTATCTTTTAGCGACACAAAACTATAATGATTCCTTTATTGGTTTCCTTAGATTCGTATCGCCTTGTTATACATGAGATTCATTTTCAATTTCATAAAAACTAGCATAAAGTTTTTTGTAAATCGAACTCACAGAGCTCGGTTTTGAAATTTTAGATGCACTAATATCATTGAGGAATAAAATTTTTTGCTTTCTATTCAATTTCGTGAAATTTCTCTTCCATTTCTCGGCTTCTTTCCTATAATGACTTCTGTAAACTATGTATTTTTCAGGCATAGAAGCAATTTGTTCAAATTCATCAAATGTTTTTCCAAATGCGGCATCAAAAAAATCTTCCCGTAGACCAACTTTTCCAAATGTCACTAAGAGGATACACTGAATTGTCCGAATCCATTTCTTGTTCCAATTCTCCCCGATATACGTCCTATCCAGAGCGTCAAGAGGAATATACTTCATTGGAAAAGAGTATATTTTCGTTCCAAGCTGATTGTTCAGTTCGACATTGATGCGAAGTCTTTGATAGAAATCTTTCGGAGTATCCTTGTAATTATAGAGAACATAATTTGAAAGATTAAGAACGCCATGCTTAGACGCCATACGGATTGCAGAAACGTATTTTTTCTCCAAACTGATGTGATCAAAGGCGATCCGCAATGGTCGAATCGCAGTTTCTGACAGGCGTTTCATCTTTTCTTCCGTTAGCAATCGAACATCGACGCCTTGATTGAAATCAACAAATCGCAGGCGATTATTGCGCTTAGCCCCTTTTTCAAATCCTAGCTTGAGAATATCATCAATAACTTGGTTGAAACGTGATGATTGAAGCACATTATTGTCAAGAAGAATCAAATCCTGGCGCGAACCAAACCGTTGTTCAATATCGCGTACTTGTTGGAAAAGTGAAGGACGCTCGGCAAAACCGCCCTCTATCTTCGGTACAGCGCAGAACCTGCAACGATTCGGACAGCCACGGGTGGCATGAACATAGTATGCGTCAAGTCCGTCAAATTGATCTGTGTACTTCGTGAGAAGATCGTAGTCAGGAACCAATGTGTCTATGATGCGTTTGTTCTTTTTGTCGAGAACACCTGGTTCCAGCAGCAGCCCTGTTATTACAGTCGCACCAGTCTCATTGCGAATACGATCCGGCATCAAGGTGGCCAAGGCGCCACCAGTGAACACATCCGATGGAGATGCAACCGATGCGCCATAGAATTTTATTGCTTTCACCGTCGTCTTATAATTCCAAGTGAACAAAGATGTGACATATACCCTGTCCCATTTTTTAGTTTGAAGTTTTTTGTCACACCCCATGACGAAATGTACCGAATCCCCTTGCAATTTATGGTATGTGGACAACTTCATAAGTCCGAGCGGAGGGAATTTACTCCGCTCAAATGGTTCAACCATGAGGATAGAGCGATTCATAATTGCGGAACGACCTCCACGTCAATGGGTTCATCCGCGTGATCGATGTTCTCGGATAACCAACATAAAATCGTCTTGGGGAGCAACTCCATTCCTTCGCGAACAAATCCATAGACGCCGTTACTATCCACTGCAACATGATCAGCGATCACTTCATCAAGAAGGAATTTCATGCCGCCATTGGCATACTCTTGGGCTAATTCTAGTATCGCCTTGGCGTTGTCCTCTTTCTTGTCCTCTTTCAATAGGTTTGGATCCATATCATTACTCTCTAGCATCATGAGAATATAGGCATTGAATTCATTATCCGGCATAGTATCAGACCAGAATGAATCATAGCTCTTTCCAATGGGAATGCGCAACTTCTGAAAATATCCAATGCAGGCACAGAGAAAAAAAGTTGAATGGGCATTATCAGGGTGCAAATCCCTAAACAAAACATGATAGACATGTGCGCATTTCACGCGCTCCCGATGGTTAAGCATGCACAATATCCTCCATGCCTCGAAGCCCAGCAATGAATACTTCCGGATTCTCAGGGGTGATCGTCGTTGAACCGTCCGCATTTGGGCACAAGATGTACATTTTTCCCCATCGCCCGGAGCGGAGAACTTCTTCTGCCTCTTCAAGTCGAAGTTCTGTATCGGTTGCAAGCAAAATCCACTGAGAACAAATTCCGGATATTGTTTGAATCAATTTGCTGCGATGCGTGGCAGAAAGACGACCAAAAGGTGTATCCATGAATAAAGGCATATTCATTTTGCCATCCGAAGCGGATGTGGCGAGAGCCGCAATAAAAGCCATGGAGGCAATTTGGCGCTGTCCCTGTGAAATATTGGCGAGAAAGCGGCTGTCGGTATGATCGAGAATTTGAAGTGAGAAATCTTTCTCTATAACAAGATTGCCAAGGACACGAGCACCTTCGGGATCAATGAGCAAATGGAAAAAATGTGTAGATTTTTCACCCAAACTTTTCCGAACGTCATTGATGAATTCCTGTTGAACGGCTATCAACGCCTTATTGGCCTCCCGTGCCATTCTGGTTCGCCCAATTTTGACGTTTTGTGCTTCTTGCTCCTTTTCATACTGTTCACAATGTCGCTCAAGTTTTTTGATTTCCGCTTCAATTGAAGCAATATCTTCCTCTAAGCGTGAGAGTTCCACTTTGGCGGTAATAATTCTGTCGTTACATGATTTCCTCAAGTCCGGAAGATGCCTATCGTCTTCTCGTATTTTGTCAGCGACTATTTCTTCTAGTTCATGTATTTGTTCAAGAATTTCTTCTTTTTGAGCTGTATCTGTTCCAATGCGTTGAAGAGACTGATCTATTGTGCTTTTTTTCGTTTCGTTTGTGGCAACGATACGATTCAACCACATAAGAAGGTCTATCATCTTATCCTGATCGGTCTGTCCGGCGATGGTGTCTCGCCATCGTATAAGCTCACGATAATGCGAAGAACCCTCTTTCAGTTCACAACCGCAGATGCACTTACCACTTTCAATGAGTCGATTGATGAATTCTACTCGTATAGGAGAAGGTATATCCCCACGGGCGCGCATGGAATCAATATGCTTTTTCATTTTGCCGATAAGAGGGCTAAGGAGGAGGAAACCGCCTATACCATACTGCTCTCGCATATTCCGCTTTTGATCCTGAATTGCAATGTCAAGTGAATCGCGTCGACGTCGGCATTCGTCGAGATTTTTCACATCATCTTTGATCTCTTCGATTTCTTTGAGTCGCTTGTCAAAAGCAGCGAGTTCGTCCTCACCCAAAGATATCTCGTCTCTAACTTGCTCCAATCGGGCGTATTTTTGGTCCCTCAGAGTCCGCTGTTCCTCCAACGCTTGACTGGCTTGGGCGTATTCAGGATTCGCTCCACGTTGGCTCTCTTTCTCAAGTTCCTTGGTCAACGAACGTGTGGCTTTTATCGCTTGATCGAGAACATCAATTTGTAAAAGACTTCGGATTCCTTTTGATACTTCACTACGTTGTTCTTTATTCGAGCGGGTCAGCATTTCCATTTTTTCGCCATCGAAGAAAAAATACTCCTTCACACGGGGATTGAGAACTTTTTCAATGACCCGTTTCATCTGATCCGGTTCAATAAAGGTGGTATTTCCGGAGGCATCTTTTTGTGACAGAATCACTTTCCCAAGTTCTTCGCGTTGTCCTCCGTCATAGGCGCTGGCGAGCATTGTCCGCTTAATCTGATATTCAACGCCGTCATGTGCGAAAATTACCTCCACTCCGCCCTCAACTGCACCACTGGCATTGATAGTAGCCGCGCGATTCACTAAGAACAACTCACTTAGGTCAGTTCCTATGTCCTGTGGTAAGTGCCTGTCTCCAAAAAGCGCAAACAGGAGCGCCCGAAACAATCCAGTTTTCCCACGTCCATTTTCACCGTACACCACGGTGACGTTTGTTTTCCCTTCGGGAAATATTATAGTCTGCTTCCCTTTGAATTGCCGGAAGTTATCAAGTGTCATCTGTATGAGATTCATTGCTCTATCCCATTACGGTGTTTTTTTTTGTAAATTTTCGCAACAACGCCATTGAGCTCCTCGGCAACCGTATGAGGATTCGTCGTTGCGCATAATTTCAGCGCTTCAAGAGCCAGTTCGAGAACCGCCGGTTCCAGTTGCGCTTCTCGGAGTTTCTTTTCCAGCATTGGCAATACTTCAGACATATGACTCCCTATCATTCAGCGGTCATTTCACAATGCGTCTCATCTGAAAGCGCATCCCTAGTCTCCCATGGGCGCGCATCCAAAAGGTGCAATAGGCCAAAGCGACTCAATTCGTCTCGAACTGCGCTTCTCGCCTCAAATTGGTTGCGGCAGCAGTCCGCATACTCAGCAAACCGAGGCATCTCCCGACCTAAAAGCGCACGTGCGCCATTGAGGAGATCCATGCCTTCATTGGGGAACACAATGAAATCGTATATTGTTGCATAGCTCTTGTCCAGCGCCTTTCGTAAAACACGTCCTCTTCTCTGGATAAATTGCCTTGGATTTGTCGCACTGGCGAGGAAAATAGCTGTACGCGCGGAGGGGATATCCACCCCCTCATCCAGACAACGCATGGAAACCAATGCCTGTAACGTTCCATTGGAGAAATTACCGATAAGCGATCTGCGATCCGCTGGGCTCTCACGACAAGTAAACTGATGAGTTGTCAGGTCGCGGCTAGCCACACAGGCCAGCGGCTCTTGGTGCGCCCCGTCAGCGCAATATATCAAGATATCTCTGATACGATACGCAGCACTCTCAATCAGGTTCCCAAGGAGTCGATCAAGGGCTGGGACTTTGCCAGCGCAATTATTGATGAGTCGTGACCTCTCTAGGAGAACGCTCCGTAACTGTTCCGTAACATCTCTTCCTTGATCGCGCATACCGACAAGTCGACCGATTCTTGCAGTCAGCCCGGAAAACGCTTCACCTTCATCGTTTGTGAGCCTGACGATTACAGGATGATATTCATAAGGAACCAAATAATTTTTCTCAATTGCCAATTTTAACGGCAAGCTATAACAGGTTTTCCCGAAATAGTCGAAAAGCGCTTTGGTTCCGCTGGGGTCAAACCATCGTTCCGGCGTCGCGGATAACCCGAGACGCAAACCAGCGTTTTTCAAAAGGGCATTACTTTTTCCGGGCGCTCCTAAACCGTGAGCTTCATCCGCAATATACATAAGGCGTTCTGCTGGAATATCGGCAAGGATGCGCTCCAGTTTTCCGTTGGCTGCGGAATCATGTGTGATAATCACAGCAAGCCTGTCTCGCGAGCCGTTTCGAAAATCCTGAGCGACGCTCTTCAAGTGAATGTGCCAGTCACTATACTGACTACTGGCCAATATAGGTCGCCAATGACATTCTTCAACGATATGCGCCCATTGATCTACAAGGTGAAGATAGGGGACAGCAATGACAAGGGCAAGTTTACCGCGCCTCTCCCATTGAGCGGCGGCAGCCGTGAGGGCAGTAATCGTTTTTCCTGTACCGGTTGCCATTTCAAAAAAACCGCGACAATCACCTCGTTCCCATTCCTGTACCGCATCCAGTTGGTATTTCCGGGGAGTTGCAGGATAACAAACACTACGCCGTTTCACGATAAACGGCTTGTTCAATTTTGGGTGAGAATAAGGCGGACAGGGGGTGCTTTTAAGAGATACAATTTCATTCCTGAATTCCTTGGGAATATTGATTGACCGGAATTGGGTGTTCCCCTTGTTCCACAGCTCTTCGAGTCGAACTTCATGAGAACGGACATACTCCATGACTCCATCTCTCCAAGAGCAAAATACAGAAAACGCCTCTCCATTTCGAGTTGCTTTTAATGAATCATTAAAAGAGCCATGTATGGCAACGCAATTTCCGATTCCATCACGAAAAATAGCCACTTTATCATGATAATCCCCTGTTGCAGCCTGGAGCCGTGGAACAGCGAACTTTATGTCCAAGTATTCATCAGCAATCAACCATGCGAAAGCGTTGAGAGTATCATCTTCCAGATCGGCGCGTATTACAGCAAGGTTTCGCCGCAAGACGGACAGTAGAGCGTCATCACGTCGAGCTTGATTTCCAAAATGCACAGCTTCCCAATCATCCTCCGTAAGTACGGGCGACATGATGATTCTTGCCTGACCGCCATTGTTGATAAGCGAGGCCAGCCCTGCGGCGGCTAAACGCAACCATCCCGATGTAAAAAAAGCCACGCCACGCAAATAAGAAGAGCTCATGGAGAGAAGAGGATTAATGAGATCATTGATTATATCTGCCTTAGAGCTATCATACACTGGCAACCATTCATGATCGCTGAAAGATTTATTCGTCTTCATCGTAAAATTCCTCGGATGATGACCTATCGAATGGCTCCCTGCGTACTGTTACAAGTCCATCAAGAAGAGATAAGCGTTTCTCACGTTTGAGCAGAGATCCATTACGTTCGAAAATGTAGTTCCTTTGCCAAAGAGCATCCAGAAAAACATCCAAACGCTCCGCCCCTTTGTGACATTTCACAAGATGGGTGATCCATAACGTACCTAGACTATCGATTCGGTCAGGATTGTCCGTCGAGACATATACTTTGCTATGAACAGGGGAATCCAACACCAAGAATTCAGAAGAGCGATGAAGGACTTCGGAGAGAAGCCTTTGACTCCATGCAACCCCATCCAATTCAGGGCACTCATCACTATCGCGAAGGGATTCGATACAGGCTGCAAACTCCCCTCTGGATTTGGCGCTTTCATACTCTTTCTTCGCCAATTCCAATAATTGATCCTCGACCGTATCGTCAAGACCAATGACGTCTCTGTGGACTCTCTTTCCTTGAACATATGTCACAATGCTCTCATCCTGCAATGCACCTCGAACACTAGATTCTGCCCATCCTCTTTCTTTTATAAAAATATCAAAAATATGCTCGTCATTGCATGGACGTCCATAATCAAGAAGGAATTGAGTGAGTTCCTTTCGAATATTTATATCTGCTAGATTTCCATGCCGTGTGATATATGGATATACCGGAAAAGAAAATCGATCCGCAGCATGAAACCGCAACATCGTATACAAATTATGCGCTGAATGAATGAGAGCGCCTCCACAAAGAATACGGCTATTGGCAAACATGCCTGTCACTGATATGCTTGGATATTTCTTAAGAAGGTGATGAGTTTTAGAGATGAACTCATGCAAAACCTTTGACTTTTCAACAGTAAGCTGTTGCTTTTCACTATGGACAAATCCACCTTCCGTCCAGATTTTCACGGTCTGTTCCCAGCGGCTGGTGAACAGATGTTTTTTCATCCCTAGTTTATTGCAAAAAAACTCTTGTACTTTAGAAAGCGGAGTCCCAGACATGTGCTTTACTACATGGTTCTCAATTCGTGATACCAACGAGGGAGACTCATCATCCTCCGAGCGCGTCACCATCGGTGTTCGGAGACATCTTAAACAATTCGCAGAATAATTCCGCAGAATCCCGTGCAGAGCATGCCCATTGGGAATACCCCATCTCTGCATTTCTTGTTCGAAATATTTATACGCAATATCCGTACTGATGAACGGGGCATTCAATTCATCAAGGCGAGCACGTATCCAGCTCGCTATTTCATTTAGTTCATTTACTGGAACAGCGATATGAGACACGTGGATATAGCTTCCGTTTCCCCAGAGAACAATATCCTCTTGTCCATTACAATGCGCCTCGATAGATGAAAGAGAAATATCGTCGCCAGGGCGGATTTCACGATAGCGCGTGAAGATTTCATTAAGCGAAAGATCGCCTTGAGAATTTTTGAGGATGAACTCGGTTAGTTTCCTTTTGGAAGCATGTGTAAATACCATTCTTTGCTCCCAGACAGCGCTACTCATGATTCTGCCGTTCTCCAAATGCAGACCATTCCACGGTTCATGTCTTGTAAAGTACGTGAGGAACCACAGCGAGTTCCATGGTCTACTCTGCTCGCAATGTGAGCACACATCAACACGAAACGGCCGCAACAATGCATCCACAGGTTCATCAAGGGCGCTGTCTTTTGAGAACGTTTCTACAGCATCTTTTAGCCTCTCGCAAGTAAAGCAAGGGAGCGAAGAGCAAGCCACCGTATTATCCACAAAAAGCCAGCGTGAATATAGTCGAAGCAGTTTGGCTATTTCCTTACGAGATGAAGGAGGCCATCCGTGCTTCGTAGCCAAGTCCGCACCTAAATCATCGGCAGACATGGCATATCCATTTTCCCGCAACAAGTCGTCAATTTCATCCCATAGCTGTCTGAGTTGGCCGGAAGACCTAGAAATTTTCTTTATCGCCGTATTCAATAATTGTCTCACGCGCTCTCTAGTCACACTCAGATTAAGTTTTTCATTAATGCTTTCTAATGTGCAGTTTTCATCGGCAATTCGCTCTTTATAAACAAGCAGTTCACTTTTCTTTAAAACTCTCATGAAGTATGAGTCAACAACATCAGATAGACTTGCTGAGGAGTTGATCCGCATATGCGTGGGATGAAAATACTCTTTTATTTTGTTTTTTAGCTCATCAATTGTCGTTGCGCCGACTCCTCGGGATTTTTCCAGCGTGTCTATTTTTGTATTTAATAGTTGCTGAAAAGTATGAATTTGTAAATTCATCAAAACATTAGTTGCTCGAATAGAGATATTCAGTTCTGAAACTGGAACCTCAATGCCATCCTCTCTGGGCAGTCCTTCATCTCTTATAAGATCGGAGAAAAAGACCGGAGTGTTGCAGATTTTCCGAGGACTAGCCGATACGGCTGGCAGTACAACAGAGAGAGTATCGGGAAAAAAATCTCCGATCGGTATTGTGGAGATATTAGGGGGGATCGCTTCCGGTGAGTTCGAAGCGATCACATACGAAGGAAGAATCTTGCGGGTCTCCCGCATCAAAGTTCCCATCGAGTTTGCGCTCAGATTGCATTGCATACTGACGTTAAATGGATTCAGGATTAATAGGGAGCCAATGGTGTGAATTCCGCCCGAATGGAGTTGGTTTTTTATCATGGTGCTTACTGGCAATCCAGACACGGGTAGGGCTCTCAGACAAGCATATGCCGATTCTCCTGGCAGTGCGCGTAAATGACCTCCAAACAGAGCAAACGCCGACCAATCATCTCTCAGGTTATCGTCCTCTGCCAGCTCTTTGTTATGGTTCAAGTGACAGAATAAATACGCCCGAGTTGTCTCTTTTAGTTTATTGAGTTTATTATTCCCTAAATAAGGAATTGTTGTTAAAGCACTCGACTCACACGCAAGTAGCTGCGCCAAGGAGCAGATGTTATTACTCAGCAGTCCGTGAAGTACTTTGCATGTTAGGCCAAGACTGTGAATGGATGCACTGGAGCAAGGAAAAAGACGGAGGATATCATCTTCAGTGATCAATGATTCTTCATTGAAGAGCGGAGCGGCAAGCCATGATTCGTACCCCAAGCTGTCCGTTGCCGAATTAGAATACTCCTCTAGGTAATATTCGACACTGTTCTCAATCGTCTCGCGAGCCAAGTCAAGCCAATTCGTCAAGGGTTGTTTGAGGTTTGAAATACGGATTCCCAAATCCTGCCGCTTGATTTCACTCGTAGAAAGTAAGAGAAGGTCGCACGGCGATGAAATCCCTGCTGCCTTTAAAATTTCTAATACGCCCTTCTCGAATGCTACATCTGAAAGATCCTCTTGACTGATGACACCGAAGGGTGCCTTACGCTTAGTGTCAATGCACCTCCCTTTGAAAAAAGGAAATAATTCTGGATACATTACAAAATTTCCTCTTCTCGATTATGCTGGTAAACATTATGAGATATCGAGTCAACACTTTAAAGTAAACGCAATATGGCATTTGTAACTCCGACAAAGACATACCACGCCTTGACTCTATGCATCACAGTACACGACTATTTTTCCAGAGCCGCGCATACGGCTCGTAGAATTCCGAAGACGACGAGTGACACCCGCCTCAAATCCTTGGCGAATCCATGCAACAAATCGCCAAGCAGCATGAGTCCACGGGCAAAGACGCTGTGTGCCCGGCGGCCGTGCTTCTTGGGTTTGACAGGAGCGATATGCTTCACACTCCAAATCCCACAGGCATAACTCCACGCCATCGCTATCGCCAAAGCGGCGAGAAGCACCTCCATCTTCCCATCACCACGCAG
>QMCD01002549.1_pt1 | contig 11945 bp, 7 predicted proteins | sample 1821841 | NCBI WGS metagenome assembly QMCD01 (sample SAMN01991225, study PRJNA193472) | Termite gut metagenome, whole genome shotgun sequencing project. | isolation source: worker | host: Macrotermes natalensis | reverse complement strand
GAACTCAAAGAACCCGTAATTGGAGCAAATGTGATTATCCAGGGTACTACGATTGGGGTCATCACGGACCTCGACGGAAATTTCCGGCTTGATAGTCTTGCGTTGAATAGTATCATTCAGATTAGTTATATCGGATACATCACTCAGAGTGTCACTTATACGGGTCAGCAATTTATCCGGATTGATTTACGCGAAGATACGCAATTGTTGGACGAAGTAATTGTGGTAGGGTATGGGACAATGAAGAAAGATGACCTGACAGGTTCTATTACGGCGATCGGTGAAAAGGATTTCAATAAGGGAATTGCAACTTCTCCAGCAGAATTGATCAGTGGAAAAATTGCCGGTGTACAGATCACATCTAACGGAGGTCGCGCCGGGGCCGGGAGCCGTATCCGGATTAGGGGGGGAGCTTCTTTGTCGGCTTCGAATGACCCCTTGATTGTGCTGGACGGGGTGCCTCTTGATGTTAGCGGTATCTCCGGATCATCGGATGTATTATCGACGATCAACCCGGATGATATCGAGTCCATGAATATCCTGAAAGATGCGTCGGCCACTGCGATTTATGGTTCGAGAGCATCTAACGGGGTAATTATCATTACAACTAAAAAGGGTCAGAAGGGACAGAAGTTGAAGGTCAATGTTTCAACTCAGAATTCCATCTCGACAATTGCCAGAAAAGTGGATATAATGGATGCGAATACATTTAGAGAGGCTGTTACTTCAAATCCGTTTACGACTCAGGAATATCTTGATTATATAGGAACCGCCGATACCGATTGGCAGAACGAAATATATCGCAATGCATTCACTACGGATAATAATTTGAATATAAGCGGTAGTATCGGAAAAAATCTTCCGTTTCGTATTTCCGGCGGATTCATAAGTAATGACGGTATTCTTAAAACGGATAATATGAAACGGGGAACCGGAGCCATCAGTTTGTCTCCGACTTTTTTTGATGATCATTTGTCTGTGAATGTAAATGTGAAAGGCACATATACCGATTCTTACTTCGGTAATGGCGATGCTATCGGAGCCGCCATCAGGATGGATCCGACCCAACCGGTAAGGGCGCCCGGATATGACAATTTCAATGGATACTATACTTGGATGAGCGGAAATTCCGGACTTCCGAACACATTGGCCACTTACAATCCCGTTGCATTGCTTAACAGTAAAGAAGATAAGGGAGAGGTCATGCGTAGTATCGGTAATATACAACTGGATTATAAGCTTCACTTTCTGCCGGAGTTGAGGGCGAATCTGAATCTGGGTTATGATATTTCGAAAGGAAAGGGTGATGTGGTTACCGAAAAGTGGGCGCCGAATAAATATACACAGGGAGGCGAGCGTTCCAGATACGAACAGGATAAGAGGAATTTGCTGCTTGAGTTTTATCTGAATTATGCAAAAGATTTTTCGAACAGCCGGCTGGAAGTGATGGGCGGTTATACGTATCAGGATTGGAAAAAAACAGATCATAATTTCAACGTCACGAACTATGACGGCGATTATATTGTGAATGAACCGACTTATCCGCAGTATGTAAATCAGAATACGCTGATTTCATTTTTTGGGCGCTTGAACTACAATCTGATGGAAAAATATTTGCTGACGGCGACGATTCGCTATGATGGATCTTCCCGTTTCAGCGAAGATAACCGGTGGGGGACTTTTCCTTCCGTTGCGTTGGCATGGAGAATGAGTGAAGAGGGTTTCCTGAAGGATATTGAACATTTGTCAAACTTAAAACTTCGTTTGGGATACGGACTGACGGGACAACAGGAGATCGGTAATTACGAATATCTGGCCCGTTATGCACTGAGCGACCTGACCGCACAGTATCAGCTTGGCGATACCTTTTATCAGGGATGGAGGCCCAGCGGATATGACAAAGACAGGAAATGGGAAGAAACTGCAACTACGAATATCGGCCTGGACTTCGGATTTTTTAATAACCGCTTTTCCGGGAGTATCGATTATTATCATAAAAATACCAAACACTTACTTAACAATATAGCCCTGCCGATGGGAAGTAATTTTACCAATATGATTGTTAAGAACATTGGCAGTATGATGAACAACGGCTATGAAATCAGTGTGAATGTGGCTGCTATTGATACAAAAGATCTGCAATGGGATCTGGGATTCAATCTTTCACATAATTATTCAAAGATCACGAAACTTACATTAAATGATACTTCCGGTTCGGATTATGTAGGGGTTGCTACAGGCGGCATATCCGGAGCTTCGGGAGTTTTGGTACAGATGCATTCTGTAGGCCATGCTCCGAATTCCTTTTATGTTTACAAACAGCTCTATTATGAGGATGGTACTCCGATTGAAGGCGCTTTTGCCGACCTGAACGGAGATGAAACGATCAATGAAAAGGATAAATATTTTGTGCACGTACCTGAGCCGGATGTTATCATGGGTTTCAATACAAGTTTGAGGTGGGGAAAATGGACTGCTTCTACTTCTTTACGGGCAAATATCGGAAATTACGTGTATAATAATGTATATTCGGACCTCGGAAACTATTCACAGGTGTTGAATCCGAATAACTTCCTGATGAATACGGTAAATGATATTAAGAATACACAGTTTTATAACCGGAACCTGTTATTGGATTACTACCTCTCGAATGCTTCGTTTTTGAAGATGGACTATATCAATGTCGGATATAATTTCGGACGTATTGCCAATATGCTGGATCTTGCATTGAATTTATCTGTGCAAAATGTGTTTACGATTACTAAATATGAAGGTATAGATCCGGAAATTTCCGGAGGTATAGATAACAATTTTTATCCGAATCCGCGAATATACAGTTTAGGTCTGAATCTTAATTTCTAATATTAAAAAAAGAGTTGATCATGAAAAAAAATAATATTATCAAGTCAATTGCTTTTATAACATGTTCGTTTATGTTATTTTCCTCCTGTTTTGATCATTTGGACAGGTTTCCGGAAAATGAAACAACCGGGGAGAATGTATATAGTACTTACGATGGTTATAAAGGTGCAATCGTCAAAGTATATGCGGCTAATGCTTTGTCCGGAAACGAAGGGCCTTCCGGTAAACCGGATATTTCAGGCTTGGATGAAGGTCTGTATGCCGACTTTTTAAGAATGTTTTTTAATCATCAGGAATTACCTACGGATGAAACACATTGTATCTGGCAGGATGAAGGTATTCCCGGGCTGAACAACATAAATTTCTCTTCCGAGAATCCGTTTTCGAAAGGGATGTATAACCGGAGTATTATGAATATCATGTACGTGAATGAATTCCTGCGGAATTCTGCCCAAAGTATAATCGACGGGAAGGGATTTGATGCGGCGCAGATGGAAGAGATTTCCTATTTCCGTGCGGAAGCCCGGTTCTTACGCGCTTTTCAGTATTGGGTGTTAATAGATCTTTTTGGTAACCCGCCTTTTCTTACGGAAGAGACGGGACTGGATATCCTTCCGGAACAGATCAGCCGGAAAGAGTTATTTAACTATATTGAAAGTGAATTAAAGGATATTGCGGATAATAACCAGTTGAAAGATCCCCGTACGAATGAATACGGACGCGTTGATAAGGGGGCTGCATGGGCATTACTCGCCCGGTTGTATCTGAATGCCGAAGTTTATACCGGAACCGGTAAATACAGTGAAGCTGTAACTTATGCAGAGAAGGTTATCAATTCGGGTTATTCCCTAAAAGACGATTATGAACAGTTGTTTTTGGCTAACAATAACCTGAATAATCCGGAGGTCATTTTGTCTATCAATTATGATGGTGAAAGGACACGGAATTTCGGAGGAGCAACGTTCCTTGTCAATTGTGGCTCTAACGGCGATTATCAGGATGATTATGCCGATATTCTTCACCATTACGGAATTGAGGATAATGCCAATTGGAGCGGGTATCGCGCCAGAAAGGAATTTACGGAAAGGTTTGCGGAAGGAGACAAGCGAAATCTGTTTGTAGGCGAAACTCCGTCTATTGAAAATGCGGTAGAATATAAGGAAGGGCTGGCTACATACAAATGGCGTAATATCACGATTAATGCGAATGGGACATGGAGCAAAGGTTCCCATATTACGTATGCGGACAATGACTTTCCATTATTCCGCCTTGCTGAGATGTATCTCATTTATGCGGAAGCTGTGAAAAGAGGGGGCAATGGTTCGGCTGCGACGGCGTTGGATTATATCAACAGAATCCGCGAGAGGGCGTTTGGCGGTTCCGGCAGTAATTACAGCAACTTTAATGATGTGACATTAGAGGATGTCCTGAATGAAAGAGGGTATGAGTTATACTGGGAAGGACACCGCAGAACAGACCTGATTCGTTTCAATATGTTTACCGGATCCAATTATATATGGGAATGGAAAGGCGGTATCCGGAACGGACGCTCGGTGAGCGCTCATTACAATCTTTATCCCATTCCGTCTTCGGATATTATGGCAAATCCTAATTTGAAACAAAATCCTAATTATTAATTCTGGCCGGTATGAAAACGAATAAATTTAATATATTAGTTCTGTTGACGCTGCTCTGTATCTCTTTTACGGCTTGTGATACGGATATAGACAGAATGTATGCGAAGCCGACAGGTGAAGTGACGCTTCCGGTATTGAGCAGTGAGGGCTTCGTTGATATTGTGGTAGACGAATCAAATATAGATCTTACGCCTGTTGTTTTGAAATGGTCGAAATCTGATTTCGGAGAAGATGTCCTGGTTGAATATTCGTTGGAAATGGCGACAGATGCGTCTTTTGAGAATTCATATCTCGTGACTATCGGTAATAATATTTACAATAAGGCGCTTAGCAGTTCCGATTTAAGTAAGTGGGTGATTGCGAATTTCAACGGATTGGACGAAAACGAAATGCCGATAAAGGTGAATCTGCTGATGCGGATTCAGGCTACCATCGCATTAGACAACCCTACCGTAACGGTTCCTCCCGATAAGGTTTATTCCAATACCATAGCCATGTCTGTCGTGCCTCACAATGTTCCGGATGCCTATCCTGCCGAAATGTATATGATCGGGGTTGATTTTGGAGACTGGAACTGGTCTTCCGACGGAGTCGTCGAAATGATACCTGTTAACGGATTTGAAGGTAATTTCTGGTGCGTGCGTTATATTACGGCAGGAAACGGATTTAAATGGTGTGCCAAACGCGAATGGAGCGGCGATTTCTTTAGCCTGGGAGAAGATCTCGGTTATACGGTTACCGGCGGCAATGCATTTGTAGCCGAAAGCGGCATGTACATGGTCTTCATAGATATGGTGAACGGCCGGATTTCCGTAGAGCCGGCTAAAGTATATGGTATGGGAGACTGTTTCGGCGGGTGGAATACGGCGACTTATCCGTTCGAAACGGATGGTCAGACAATGAAAATAACGACTGCCGCTTCCGGTGAGGTTCGTATGTATGCCGCTTCCGATATCGCTCCTGTTGGCGGTGACTGGTGGAGAATGGAATTTGTTCCGATGGATGGAGTGATTGTTTACAGGGGAACCGGTGATGATCAGGAACGTATCCCTGTTGGTGCTGGAAGGCGCGTTGTCCTTGATTTTAATGCCGGAACCGGGGTTATTGAATAATACTTAAATTGATAGAAGTCATGAAACATATAAAATTTTTATTACTTGCTTTCCTGTTGGTTTTTTCGGCATGTGACTATAATCCGGATCAGTTGTTCGACAAAGCGAAGGATCCTGTGGCTCCCGTACTTATGATAGAGGGTGCAAGTAATTTCATTGTGACAGAAGAACTACCGGATTTTTTCTACTCCGTATTGACATGGAACAAGGCTAATTTCGGAAAAGGGATCTCTGCCCGTTATTCGCTGCAGGTATCTGATGAAGAGACTTTTACGGGTGCGGTAAGGTCGGTTGATCTGGGGACGGATGTATTTCTGAAGGCGCTTAGCGCAACGGAACTGTATGGCTGGGCGATAGACGATTTCGGGATATATAACGAAGAAACGGAACGGAAAGATCCGGCTACCCTTTATTTCAGAATTTTGGCGGAAGAGTTGATTTCAACCGCAACCGGTGGCGAGATGAACGCCTTAAGGTCGGTTATTTCAAATGTGGAATCCATTACGTCTCAATGGGATGAAGGCGATGCGTGGGATCCGGTCGAACTGACGATCCGTTTTAAAGTCGTTTCCGGCGGTTGGGATGAATATGCCGTCTACGGTTGGGGCGAATCCGAAGTATATGGAAGCTGGCCGGGTACGTTGCTGGAAGCAAACGATGCAGGGTGGTATTCAATCACAGTTCCGGTAAACAGGCCGATCAATTTAATAATCAATAATAATAACAATGGTCTGCAATTTGATTTTCTGAACGATCCGAAGGAAAGTCTTTGCTATGAGTTTGAAATTGCCGACGATAATACCTGCACCTGGACTGAAGTGGAATGTCCGGTTGATGAACCTGCGCTGTATATGATCGGTGACGATTTCGGCAATTGGGACTGGGCTTCCGACGGTGTGGTGGAAATGACTCCGGTAAACGGATTCGATGGACATTTCTGGGCCGTACGTTACATTGCTGCCGAAAGAGGTTTTAAATGGTGTACGGTCAGGGACTGGAACGGCGATTTTAACAGTCTGGGAGAAGATATCGGTTATACTGTCTCTAACGGAAATGCGTATGTAGCCGAAAGCGGCATGTACATGATTTACGTAGATATGGAGAATGGAAAAATCGCTGTGGAGCCGGCAAAGGTTTACGGAATGGGCGACTGTTTCGGAAGTTGGGACATTGCAACCTATCCGTTTGTCGTTGAAGGTCAAACGATGACGTGTACAACGACAGGCAGTGGAGATCTGCGTATCTATGCCGCATCTTCTATTTCGCCTGTAGGCGGCGACTGGTGGAGAATGGAATTTGTTACTTTAGACGGTAAAATAGCTTACCGCGGAAACGGAGGCGACCAGGAACGCGTCCGTGTGGATGCGGGTAAAAAAATAATATTAGACTTCAATTCCTGTTCTGGTACTATTCATGATTAAACACATGAGTGTGTCAAAAGCTACAAAGATGCTTTTGACACACTTTCTTTTTCTATCAAAAAAGCATATATAAAAAGATGAACGAGAAAAATGTATTCTTTTATCTGTTACTTTTTCCATTCCTGTTTTTTTCCTGTTCCGATGACAACATGGATGATCCGGATGGGAACGGGAACGGGACTGTAACCGGAGATTCCTATCGGGAAGGCATTACCCGTATCAGTGACGATTCGCTGGCGTTTGTACTTTTTGCTCCGGGGAAGTCTACGGTTCATCTGATTGGGGATTTTAATGACTGGACCGTTTCCGATGCTTACCGGATGGAGAAAGATGAAAATCTTTTCCGGTTAAAAATAGGCGGATTGGAAAAAGACAGGGAGTACGTTTGTCAGTATCTGATTGATAATAAAATACGAATTGCAGATCCGTATGCGAATAAACTATCCGATCCGGTTTATGATGCAGACATTTCGCCGGATATTTATCCGAACCTGATCGCTTATCCGGCCGGAAGAACGACTGAGATTGCAATGGTAGTGAGTACCGGACGCGAAACATATAACTGGCAGGTCGGGGATTTTAAAGCAGATAACGTCAATAATCTTGTCATTTACGAAATTTTGATACGCGACTTTACGGAAAAACGTTCGATCAAAGGCGTACAGGAAAAATTGCCGTATCTGAAATCATTAGGCGTAAATGCGATTGAACTGATGCCTTTTAACGAATTTGAGGGAAATGACAGTTGGGGCTATAATCCGTCTTTTTATTTTGCGACGGATAAAGCGTACGGTACAAGTGTTGATTATAAAAATTTTATAGATGCATGTCACGGCAACGGCATCGCTGTTATTATGGATATGGTGTTGAATCACAGTTACGGGCAATGCCCGCTGGTCAGGATGTACCAGAATGCCGGCGGCGCTCCTTCTTCCGCTAATCCGTGGTACAATACTGCCTCTCCTAATCAGGTTTATTCCTGGGGATATGATTTTGATCATGAAAGTCAATATACACGGCAATTTGTGGATAGTGTATGCGCTTTCTGGATACAGGAGTATAAAATCGACGGTTTCCGTTTTGATTTTACAAAAGGTTTTACCAACAACCCGGGCGACGGCTGGAATTATGATCAGCAACGGATTGATATCCTGAAACGTATGGCCGATCAGATATGGAAACGCAAAAAAGATGCGTTGATTATTCTGGAGCACTTAACGGATAACAGCGAAGAAAAAGCGTTGGCCGAATACGGTATGTTGTTGTGGGGAAATCTGAACTATCGCATGAATGAAGCAACGATGGGCTGGATCCAGAAAAATACGGACGGATCCTGGAATTCGGATATCTCATGGGGGGCTTATAAAGAGAGAGGATGGGCGTTACCGAGTCTGGTCGCTTATATGGAAAGTCATGACGAAGAAAGGCTGATGTATAAGAATAACCGGTATGGGAAAGAGGAAAACGGATATGATGTGAAAGACCTTTCTACCGGACTTCAGCGAACGGCCGGGGCGGCGGTCTTGTTCTTTTCTTTGCCCGGCCCTAAAATGATGTGGCAGTTCGGTGAACTTGGTTATGACTATTTTCTGGGTTCCACGGCGGAAGAAGGCCGTTTGGAGAAGAAACCGGTCCGCTGGGATTATTACGATGAACCCGGCAGAAAAGCCTTGCATGATGTTTTTGCGACGATGATCACGTTGAAAAAGGAAAATGCCGTATTTGATACCGGTAATTTCACCTATGAACTAAAAGAGCCGTTCAAGTACGTCGCATTAGTGTCGTCAGATAAAAATGTAGTGGCTATGGCAAACTTTGACGTCGTTAATGTGGCTAAAGAGGTAGATTTCGGCAGAACCGGAACATGGACGGATTATTTCACGGGGCAGAAGCTAACGATTTCTTCACCAACCGGAAAGATAACATTGGCTCCCGGAGAATACCGCCTGTATTTTAGCGAATAATTAAATACATTTATTATGAGAATAAAATATTTTCTCTTTCTGGTCGTTTTGATGACAGCCTGTGAAAAGAAGGAAGAAGCCGGCTATGTGATTCCTGAACCGGAAGATGTGGTTATTTACCAGATTAATCCGCGTGTGTTTGCTCCGGAGAATTCATTTCAGGCGGTTATCCCTCATTTGGATGAAATAAAAGCATTGGGATGTAATATTTTATGGTTCATGCCGATTTATCCGATCGGAGAAGAGAGAACAAAAAATTCCCCTTATTCGGTGAAGGATTATTATGGGGTGAATGCGGAATACGGGACAATAGACGATTTTAAACGGCTTCTTTCCGAAGCGCACAACCGGAATCTGGGAGTCATATTGGACTGGGTGCCCAATCATACTTCCTGGGATCATGCGTGGATTAAAAACAAAGACTGGTATACGCAGGACAGTACCGGGGCTATTATTTATCCCGAAGGGACTAACTGGGATGATGTGGCAGACCTGAATTTTGATAATGCGGAAATGCGGATGGCGATGATTGATGCGATGAAATACTGGGTTACCGAGATTGGCGTAGACGGGTTCCGTTGCGATGCTGTCGATTATGTGCCTTTCGATTTCCTGAAACAATGTAACGATTCTTTGCGGGCTATTCCCGGGAAAAAACTGTTAATGCTTGCGGAAGGCTCGCGTAAGGATCATTTTGAAGCCGGTTTCGACCTGAATTATGGTTGGGATTTTGCCGTCCGGATGAGGAAAGTATACCGCGACGGAGAACCCGCGCATACGTTATTTGCCGCAAACGAAGAAGAATACGCGGATCTGCCGCCGGGAAAACTGAAGCTCCGCTTTACTACGAATCACGACGAAGCGGCAAAACATGCGCCGGTTGTTGAATGGATAAATGCGGACGGCTCTATGTCGGCATTCGCCATTATTGCGTATTTTCCCGGTTGTCCGATGATCTACGGTTCGCTTTTTGTCCATTTCCAAAACACCTTTTTATCTTTACGTAAAATGGATACTCTAGAAGCAAATGTCATAGTTGTGCTATTAGTATACTTCCAATGGCATGATGGTGTCAAAAACAACTGAGTTCTTTCTCCACCACATACATAACGATTATCCGTGTCATATCCATATTTATCCGGATGATCATATTCTGTTGTTTGAAAGATATACCGATACCGACAGGTATCTGGTAGCCGTAAATACGAGAGATACGGTTCAACGTATGACGCTCCCTGAAAAGCTGGCGGAGAGGTATTATGTTAATCTTTATACGGGCCGTAACATAACGCTGGGCGGACAACTGAAGCTGCAACCGTTTGAATATTTAATCCTAAAATAAAAATCTATGAAACGAACACTCATCTTTATCGTGATTTTAAGTTGCGCCTTTTCTGCGTTTGCAATTGATATAAGCCGCGTAGAACCTGCATTCTGGTGGACGGGAATGAAAAATACGGAACTCCAGATCATGGTATACGGCAAAGATATTGCCCGGAGCAGTGTGCAATTTGAATATCCGGGGATAAGGCTGAAAGAACTGGTCCGGGTAGAAAATCCCAATTATCTGTTCCTTTATCTGGATATTGCCGCAGACGCGGCTCCCGGCGTTGTTCATTTCACATTCGTTGATGGTAAAAAAAAGCTGGTCAGACCCTATGAGCTAAAGGAACGTGCGGCTTCTTCCGGAGCGCAGGGATTCGATGCGTCGGATGTGTTGTACCTGATTATGCCCGACCGTTTTGCGAACGGCGATCCGTCGAACGATGTATGGAATGATGTGCCGGTGAAACGTGACGAGCCTTTCGGGCGTCACGGAGGGGATTTTGCCGGGATCCGCAAACAGTTGGATTATATCCGGAATCTGGGCGTAACCGCCATTTGGCTGAATCCGGTATTGGAAAACAAGATGCCGCGAGGATCTTATCATGGGTATGCAACTACGGATTTTTATAAAGTGGATCCCCGTTTCGGGAGTAATGAAGATTATTGCAGGCTGATAGGCGACCTTCACGGAAAAGGCATGAAGGTCATTATGGATATGATCTATAATCATTGCGGAAGCCATCATTGGTGGATGGGTGATTTTCCTTCCTCCGACTGGCTGAATCACCAGGAGGGATTTGTTCAGACCTCGCATGATCTATATACGGTAATGGATCCCCATGCGCCGCAATCGGAAATAAGCCGTATGACGGATGGGTGGTTTGTGCCGGATATGCCGGATCTGAACCAACGGAACCCGCATCTGGCTACTTACCTGATTCAAAACAGTATCTGGTGGATCGAATATGCGCGGATCGACGGAATACGTCATGACACACATCCGTATGCCGATTTTGATTTCCTGGCCAAATGGTGCAAAGCCATTGACGATGAATATCCGGATTTTAATATCGTAGGAGAATCCTGGTATGTTCATTCGTCTCCGCTTGCCTGGTGGCAACGTAATTCGGTTGTCAGCGAACGGCAAACGAATCTGAAGACCACAATGGATTTCAGCCTGATGAGCGCCTGTGAAAAGGCATTCGGATATCATGCTGCCGATCGTAACCCCCTGAGAGCTATCTATGAAGTGATTGCCCAGGATTTCATTTATCGCGGTAGAGCAANNNNTAATCTTTCTGGATAATCATGATACCAGCCGTTTTTTTAAGGAAGGAGAAACGGACCTGAACCGGTATAAACAAGCGCTTGCGTTTCTTCTTACGACGCGCGGAATACCGCAACTGTATTACGGAACGGAAATCCTGATGTACGGAGAGAAAAAAGACGGAGACGGAAATCTCCGCAAAGATTTTCCCGGAGGATGGGCTGAAGATAAGGTAAATAAGTTTGAAGCATCAGGCCGTACAGCAAAAGAGAATGAGATATTCGATTATGCGAAAAAATTACTGAACTGGAGAAAAGGAAATGAAGTAATCGCCAAAGGAAAACTGAAACATTTTG
>QMCD01002420.1_pt1 | contig 11945 bp, 9 predicted proteins | sample 1821841 | NCBI WGS metagenome assembly QMCD01 (sample SAMN01991225, study PRJNA193472) | Termite gut metagenome, whole genome shotgun sequencing project. | isolation source: worker | host: Macrotermes natalensis | reverse complement strand
TGTTTATTTCTGAAACCAAAAAATTCCTAAAAAATATGAAATTTTTATTCTTAATACTGTTTTTGTTTATTCCGATTGATTGAACCTTTGAAAAATAATATCTAAAACTAAAAATGTTAAAGTTTTTATCTTCGATTAGGCTTTCGTTGACGGAAATTTCTTTGTTTTCCAGTTTGTTTAATGTTATGTTTAGTTTTACTGTTATATCGTTATACATTTCTCTTAAATTTTCTTCCCGGCATAAATCAGGGTGATATGTTTTTAGGAGTTGTTTTATGCACTTTACATATTCGTCTTTTTCCATGCTGTAATCCTTCATTATTGTTTTGTTTTCGGCGATAACCACAACGGCGCTGCGCTTAACAATCCGTTTAAAACCACTTCCGTACCTTAAAGAAAATAACCATGCCTAGCGCGGTAAGCCCCATAGCGGTAAGAATAAGCGGGTAACCCCAAGGCTTGGTTAATTCGGGCATGTTTTCAAAGTTCATGCCGTAAACTCCCGCGATAAAAGTTAACGGAATAAAAATCGCGGATACAATGGCAAGTATTTTCATTACTTTGTTCATTTGATACGTTAAAACAGACAAATTAACGTCCATTATGTTAGAAAGCCATTCGCGGTAATTTTCTACCGTTTCTATTGCGTTGTTTAAATTTTCCTGCAAGTCCTGCAGGAACGGTTTTAAATCACTTTTTGTAAACGGCAAAACCTGATGAGAAATAATTATTAAATTTTCGCGTAACGGCAGCATCGCGCGTTTTATCTGAAAAAGATATTTTTTCGTGTCTTGTATTTCCGCAATAAAGTTATCGTTGCTTGTTTTTATCGCGCGGTCTTCTAAATCTTCGATGTCTTCTTCTATGCCGGCAAGCGTAATATAATATTCGTCTACAACAGCATCAATCAGTGAATATGCAAGATAATCAGTTCCCCTTGAACAAATGCGGCCGATGTTTTCTAAAATGCGTTTTCTAATACTGTTGAAAGAATTGCCGGTTATTTCCTGAAACGTTATCAGCGTATTTTCCATTACAATCATGCTGATTTGCTCGATGATAAAATCCTCCGGATCATCGTCTTTTTTTATTTTTTTTCCGTCAGTTTGTTTTTCATTATTTTTTTCTTGAATCGATTTAAAAGAAATGAAACGGTAGTTCTCGAATATTTCGACCTTAGGCTGCTGTTTGGTGTTAAGAATGTCTTCTATTGTCAAAGAGTGAATATCGTACATTTGCGCCAGTTTTTTAATTGCATCAATGTCTTTTAAACCATTAATGTTAATCCACATTATTCCGTCGCTCTTCAATAAAGATAATTCATTTATTGAATAAATTTTTTTTTCTTGCGCGGAAGAAGCGCTGTATGTTAAAACCGAAATACCCATAGCGGAGGCAGGCCTGTCCCCGACATATACCGGAGTGCCGGGCGGAAGCCCTATATTATCTTCGTTTATAATTATGGTTTCCATAAGACCTCCGTCAGCCTGAAAAATTTACCGTTTCCTTCTTTATATTATGTTAAAATACATTAAAATTGTTAAAATACATTAAAATTTTTATGTTGTCAATAAATTTAGATCGCTCTGCAATAAGTCAGACGGCAAAAACTCTCGACTTTCAAAATTTTGCTGAAAGAGATTCAATTTTCGAATAATTTGACGCGCCAAAAAATTTGTTGCCCGAATATTTTTTAACTGATATAATAAAAAAATGAGACAAAGATATAATGTTCTTGTGGGACTTGTTTCCGCCTTTGTATTTTCTCTTTTGTATATAATGGGCTTTTTAAACTATTTTGAAGAACGGCTTTACGATTTCTTTTTGAGTTTTAGGGCAGATCGCCCGCGTATAGAAAATGTGGCTTTCCTTGATGCTGACGATCCCGCTATCGCCTACTACGGTGTTTTTCCCTGGCCCCGCTCTATAGTTGCGGAAGGAATTTTGCGCCTTAAAGAATACGGAGCGGCGGCGGCAATTTTCGATATTGAATATATAGACCAAGGTCCGCAGGGAATAGATTCCCTTTATTTAAATCAGGGGCTTGGAAATGATTTTAACCGCAGCTTTTCGGATATAAACGCAGCCGCTCAGGAAATTATTTCCGCGATAACATCGGGGCGGATAAACCGTTCCGAAATTGAGCATTACTCCGCTTCACTTAACGAATTAATTGCCGGAGAGCAAAAAAATCTTTTTTCAAAAGCTCAGCGTATAGCCCGCGACAACGATATTTATCTTGCTCAGGCGCAGGCTCTTAACGGACGCAGCTGGTCAACTCTTAATTTAAGAGAAGAACTTTTAGAAGGCGAACAGGCTGAACGCCGCGTCATCGCGGAAGAACATTTCGCGTACCCTGTTAAGGCGGCGGAAGACGCGCACAAAGGAGCGGGCTTTGTCGATATACTTCCCTCTCTGCCAATGTTTGCGGAAGCTGCAAAAGGAGCCGGATTTACAAATGTCGAAATTGACAGTGACGGCGTAAGGCGGCGTGTTTATCTTGCACAGAATATTAAAGATCACTGGTATCTTCAGCTTTCGTTTTCTCCTTTACTTGATTATCTTGGAAACCCTGAAATTATTTTAGAAGAAAAAAAACTAACTATTAAACAGGCGAAATTTCCCGACGGCAGAATAAAAGATATTGTGATTCCGTTGGATCACAAGGGCAGAATGATGCTTGATTGGCCTAAAGAAGATTACGCCGATAGTTACGACCATGTTTCTTTCGCTCAATTTTCAGTATTAGACGACATTGAAGCTGATATTGAATATTACAGCCGCGCCCTTGCCGGCGCCGATTTAATGTTTTTTAGTCAATTTGATTCTGTTTTATCCCGCGTTATTATTTTGCTTGGCAATTTAGGAGAATTATTTGACGCGGCGCGGACAACAAAAAACAACGCGCTTGAAAACACCTCCGAAGATTACTTTAACGATTATTTAAAATATCGAGGCGAAGCATATTCCTTGTTAGGTGAAATTATCGCGCTTAACGCGGACACATTAGTAACGGGATTGGCTGAACAGTTAAGCGAAGAATACCCTGAAAGCGCCGAATATATATATGAAGAAGCGGATTATATATTCCAATTGATCGGCGCTTTAAGAATAAATCTTGATGATCACAATAAACTTAACGCTGAAAACAAAAATATGTTAAAAGACAAATTCGTTATTATGGGTTATACAGGAACCGGAACAACGGATTACGGCGCAACTCCTTTTTACGAAAAATATATAAATGTAGGCACTCACGGTGTTGTGCTTGATACAATCCTTTCCGAAAGTTTTTTAATTCCTCTGGGGCATTGGTGGCGCGCCGCGTTTTTAATGATTTTTATACCTTTCTTTTTCTTTTTCACTTCCCGTTTTGTTCCCGTTGTACGCGCTGTTTCCGGTTTTGGCGCGGCGCTGGTTATTTTTGCGGGAGCTGTTTTGCTTTTCCGTTTTACAGGAATTTATTGGGGACCTCTTGGCGCGGTTTTAGCAATGTTCATCGCTGTTATTACAAGGGAAGTCATCGCTTATGCCGGTTCGGAAAAAGAAAAACAATTTATCCGTACGGCGTTTTCAACTTATGTTTCCTCTGATGTAGTAAAAGAAATTATTTCCGATCCCAGCCGTCTTCAATTAGGCGGAACAAAACGTTATATGACAGCTCTTTTTACTGATATTAAAGGTTTTTCTTCTATTTCCGAAAAACTCGATCCTGTAGATTTGGTAAATCTGCTGAACCATTACCTTAGCGCGATGAGCGATATTGTTCTTGAAGAAAAAGGCACTATCGACAAATATATAGGAGACGCCATTGTAGCGTTTTTCGGCGCGCCGCTTGTTTTGGAAGATCACGCTTTGCGCGCGTGTATTTCCGCGATAAAAATGAAAAAAATCGAAGAAGAGCTTAACAAAACTTTTGCGGAAAACAATATGTCGCCCATGCCTGTATTTACGCGCTTTGGAGTGAACACAGGCTACATGGTTGCTGGCAACATGGGAACCGGCAACAAAATGAATTATACAATCATGGGTAACGCGGTAAATCTTTCCGCGCGCCTTGAAGCTGTAAACAAACAATACGGAACACAAATACTTGCTTCGGAATACACAGTGCGTGAAGCCGCGAAAACAAGCGGAGAAAAACTGCTCTACAGAAAACTCGACCGTGTGCGCGTTGTCGGCATCAATGAACCTGTGCGCCTTTGCGAACTTTTAGACACAATCGAAGAAGCGGGCGATCAAAATAAAAAACTTGTAACAGTTTTTCATGAGGCGTTGGACAATTTTGAAAACCGTAATTGGAAACAAGCGGAGGAAGGTTTTAAGGAAGCCCTTGCAATCAGCGGAGAAAACGACGCTCCCGCAAAAATGTACCTAAAGCGGATTGAGCAATTTTTGACTAATCCGCCCGATAAAAAATGGGACGGGGTTTATAATCTAACATCAAAGTAACTGTTGAATTCAATCTTTGATTTATGCTAACATAACTACACAAGGAGCAAGCGTTATCGCAAAGCGGCAACGTTCGTCAACAACCGTTTCATTGCGGTTTAGTTCAATATGGAGTTATTTATGTCGAAGATTTCAGTTGGTATTTTAGGCGCTACAGGCATGGTTGGGCAGCAGTATATAACGCTGCTTAATAATCACCCTTGGTTTGAGGTGCAGTTCGCCGCAGCCTCACCGCGCAGCGCGGGAAAAAAATATAAGGAGGCGGTTGCCGGAAGATGGCAGCTCTCTAAAACTTACGCTCCTCATGTCGGCGAATTAATTGTCGAAGACGCAAACGATGTAAGCCGCGCTGTAGAAGCGTTTAAAAAAGGCGGATGTTCATTTGTATTTTCCGCGCTGGAAATGGGCAAGGACGAAACCCGCGCTCTTGAAGAAAAGTACGCCGCGGCGGGAATTCCCGTAATTTCTAACGCTTCGGCTCACCGCTGGACGCCCGACGTGCCGGTCTTAATCGCCGAAATTAATCCTCACCACACGGATATTATTCCCATGCAGAAAAAAGCGCGCGGCTGGGATCGCGGCTTTATAGCGGTAAAGCCAAACTGCTCAATTCAAAGTTATATGAAGCCGATTCACGCTCTCGCGCAGGCAGGCTATCCCGCGGAAAGAATTATCGTTACCACAATGCAGGCAGTTTCCGGAGCGGGTTACCCCGGCGTTCCGTCGCTGGATATGATCGACAATATTGTCCCGTACATCGGCGGCGAGGAAGAGAAGTCGGAAAAAGAGCCGCTTAAGATTTTCGGCAGCATAGAAAACGGCGTTATTAAAAATGCCGAAGGCATAAAGATTTCCGCTCATTGTAACAGAGTGCCGGTAACAGACGGACACACGGCTTGTATTTCGCTGGAGTTCGGCGCGAAGAAACCGTCATCGTTAGACGAAATTAAGTCGATATGGAAGGCTTACAAAGGACTGCCGCAGGAAGCTGATTTCCCGACGGCTCCTTCTCAGCCGATAATCTACCGCGAGGAAGACAACCGCCCTCAGCCGCGCAAAGATCGCGACGCGGACAAGGCGATGGCAGTTGTAATAGGAAGACTTCGTCCCTGCAATGTGTTCGACATTCGTTTTACCGCGCTTTCGCATAACACTGTGCGCGGAGCCGCAGGCGGCGGAATTCTAAACGCGGAACTTTTAAAGCACAAGGGATATTTGAGTTAGGATAAACGAAGATGAATGAAAAGTATTTTCCTTTAGACAGAGCCGCTCTTGAAAAGTTGGCGCAGCAGTACCCGACACCGTTTTACATTTACGATGAAAAGGCAATTCTGGAAAATGTCCGCAGAATAAAAGAGGCTTTTTCGGTTTTCCCTTCATACAAAAATCATTTTGCGGTAAAGGCTCTGCCTAATCCATATATATTGAAGATTCTTGGCAGGCAGGGGTTCGGAGCGGACTGTTCCAGTTATCCTGAATTGCTGTTAGCTGAAATGTCGGGCATAAAAGGCGAAGATATAATGCTGACTTCTAACGAAACTCCCGCAAGTGAATACGCCGCCGCAAGGAAAATGGGCGCTGTGATAAATCTGGACGACTTTTCCCAAATTGAGTTTCTGGAAAAAACAGCCGGGCTTCCCGAACTTATTTCCATGCGCTATAACCCGGGACATTTAAAAGAAGGCAACGCAATAATCGGCAAGCCGGAAGAGGCGAAGTACGGATTTGAACGCGGACAAATTATTAAGGCTTATTCTCTGTTAAAAGAAAAAGGCGTAAAGCGGTTTGCCCTGCACACAATGGTTGCGAGCAACGAACTTTCGGTTCCGTATCATATAGAAACCGCACGGATGTTGTTTGAGCTTGCCGTGGAAATAAAAGAAAAGACAGGCGTACGCTTAGAGTTTATCAATCTTGGCGGCGGCGTCGGAATTCCTTACAAGCCTGAACAAACCGCTGTGGATTACAAGGTTCTTGCCGCCGGTATACAAAAAGCGTATAACGAGATATTAAAGCCCGCGGGACTTGACCCGATGGGAATTCGCACTGAATGGGGAAGAGCTGTAACAGGACCTTACGGCTGGCTTGTAACGCGGGCGGTTCACAAAAAAGATATTTTCCGCAAGTACATTGCCGTTGACGCCTGCATGGCGGATTTAATGCGCCCCGCGCTTTACGGCGCGTATCATCACATAACGGTCGCAGGCAAGGAAAACGCGCCGTTAGCTGAAACTTACGATGTAGTGGGCAGCTTGTGCGAAAACAATGACAAGTTCGCAATTCAGCGAAACCTGCCAAAAATTGATGTATCCGCGGAAGATATAATCGCAGACCGTCCGCCTAACGGAGACTTTGTTATAATTCACGACGCGGGCGCGCACGGAAGAGCGATGGGCTTTAACTACAACGCCAAGCTCCGCTGCGGCGAGCTGCTGCTGCGCGAAGACGGTTCTGTCGTACAAATCCGCCGGAGCGAAACAGTCGAGGATTATTTCGCCACGCTGGATATTTCAGGCGTAAAAGATTTTAATTAGAATCCGTTTAAAGAAAGAAGGAAGGAAAGAATGATTAATCGCAATCCGTATATTGCCAATTTAAAAGCAGGCTACCTTTTTCCCGAAGTCGCCAAACGCAGACGTGAATTTGCGGCGGCGCACCCCGAAGCGAAAGTTATCAGCCTTGGTGTCGGCAATACAACGGAGCCGATATTGCCTCATATTAACGCGGGTCTTGTAGAAGGCGCGCGGCGGCTGGGAACAGTCGAAGGTTACTCAGGTTATCAGGACGAAGGAAATGCGGACTTGCGGAAAAAAATATCCGAGGTGTTTTACGGCGGCAAGTTTTCCATAGATGAAATTTTTATCTCCGACGGTTCAAAGTGCGACATCGGCAGATTGCAGACACTCTTTGGAGCGGGAACAAAAATCGCGGTGCAAGACCCGTCGTACCCTGTTTATGTTGACGGCTCTGTTCTTACAGGAGCGGCTGGCGGCTGGCAGGACGCGCGCGGCGGCGGCTATGCGGGGATCACATATCTTCCATGCACTGCGGAAAACAACTTTTTCCCCAACCTCGAACTTATTCCGCGGGACAGCCTTATTTATTTTTGTTCACCTAACAACCCGACAGGCGCGGTTGCAACCCGAGAGCAGCTCGCCGCTTTAGTAGACGCTGCCATTGCCAAGGGCTGCTTTATTATTTTTGACGCCGCTTACAGTGAATTTATCCGCGACAGCGAACTGCCCAAAACAATTTACGATATTGAAAAGGCGGCGCTTTGCGCAATCGAAGTAAATTCTTTTTCAAAGCCCGCGGGTTTTACCGGAGTGCGTCTCGGTTGGTCTGTCGTACCAAAGCAGCTAAAATACGCGGGCGGCGAAAGCGTCAACGCGGACTGGGCAAGAATTGCCGGAACAATTTTTAACGGCGCTTCCAACATTGCGCAGGCTGGAGGGCTTGCCGCGCTTGACGAACAGGGGCTTGCGGAAATTAGAGAGCTTACGGATTTTTATCTTGGCAACGCGAAACTGATCCGCGCCGCGCTGCAGAAGCTTGGAATAAACTGCATAGGCGGTGAAAACTCCCCGTATATTTGGGCGCATTTTCCCGGCAAAGACAGCTGGGAAGTTTTTTCGCGGATACTCGAAGAATGCCAAGTTGTTACCACGCCCGGCGCGGGCTTCGGTCCGGCGGGACAAGGCTTTGTGCGCTTTTCCGCCTTTGGTCACCGCGCCGATGTCGAAGAAGCGTGCGCGAGGCTTAGCGGCGGCGGGTTTGTTTAAGTCTGATACTGCAAGGCGGGTTGCTTTCCGCCTTGCAGAAACTCTGACCTGACTAAATTCGACAACGAATCTCTATAATGAATGCATTCATTATTGCGGTTTTTCGCAATTTTTTGCAAAAAAAAAGAGAAAAACACTAGGGCAATACTGATTGCGGGCTAAAGCCCGGAGTCAATTTAATCAGTATTGCCCTAGTGTCCTGTAATATACAAATGACACAATCGATTGTTAAGTTAATTCCTTACTACATAAGGAATTAACGCATTGTGTGATCAAGTAACCTGAATATTACAGGACACTAGCGTACCTTCGGTATGAAACTCGCTTTCGCGAGAGAGGCTGCGAACCGCGAACCTTCGGTTCGATGGTTCGACGGCGTTCTTAAAATCTAATATATGGAAATTTAAACCCACATAAAATCAATACCTTACAGAACGACGAACGGAGCGACCGCGCTTGCGCGGGCATGATCGAGTGCTTAGGAAACGAAGTCGTACCAAAGGTTCGGTAATACCCTCTGCACGCTCTCACGTGCGAGTCTGCGAATCGCAAACAATTGAATAATTGAACAATCATTCAATTGTTAGAAAACATTCTTAAAACCAACATAACAAAGAATTACATAGGTATTAAACCAACATAAAAGCAACACCTTACAGAACCGACGATACTCCACGGCGGAGTATCGTCGTTCTCGATTGAATAAATCAGTGCTTCCCTAGGGCAGATAAATTATATCTCAAAGCCGGCTTGATGGATAACTTGCGATGTTTCAATATTGAGTAATCGCATATTTAACCGGCGGGTACTCATTTGGCCGCTTATCTCAAAAAATACAATGTATTGAGCGCCGTAATTTTTACCAAGCGAGACATAAGAATCATCGCTCACATTTCCGGATACTTGGTATTGCAGTTCGTCTCTCATAACTCGTGAGCGATCAACTACTTTTAGTTTTCCCTCTGAAACAATAGTTCTGTTAATATTATTTACAATTTCATTAAGTCTGTCGCGATCTGAGGAATTTGCTTCTACAATCATTATGACTGAGTCTGCCGGTAATTTTGCGTACAGTTCTTGAACCGACGCTTTAACCGCCCTGTCAGACAATCCGCCTCTTTCACTTTCAAGCTGAGATAATCTGGCTGTGGCTGCGGCATCGCTTGCAATAGCTTCTCTTAAGATACCGGCATTTGCCCTTGCGGCAGTGCTGCCATATTCACCGGCGATTTCTTCGTATTGCTTTATTGCTTCCTCGTAATTGCTGCTCTTTACAAGAAGCAGAGTGTCTTTCATTCTTTGTTTTACAACTTTATCTTTTGAAGTTTCATTCATTAGTGTGCGGTTTGTGCTGACAATAGTAGGAACAATGTCGCTCTCTAAAGTTCTTAATTGAGAATCAACTATGCTCTTTGCTAAATCAAGTATTTTAAGTTCGGAATTAGAACTTGCGCTTCGGCTTTGTGTTCCTCTTTTTATTATTTCCCGTATCGGCATACCTGTTCGTTTATCTATAATGGTGTACGAGAATTCCAGAGTAACTTCCCTGTTAAATTTAGTTACAATGCGTTCGTTCCCTTCTTTGTCTGTTTCCGTTTTAGAATCCTGAGAATCTTTTGATACAAGGCTTCTGATTTCTCCTGTAAAAATACCGTCGGCATTTGGATCGGTAAGCGATACCTTGGTAAACTTTCCGGTAGAATCAATTATCTGCGTTGTCCTTTCTGTAAGATACCGCGTAAGCTGTGCAGTGTCCTGATTATTAATGCCGCTTTTATTTTCAAATTCTCTAACCGCCAAACGCTGTACATTGCTTGTATCTATCGCAGGTGTCTTTACCGATTTTATAGGTACAGATGTAGCGCACCCTGCCAGACTGACACCAAATAATATTACCGCAGTAACGATAATAATTCCCAAAAATATTGAATGCTTTTTCATAAAACTCTCCTTTAAAAATTATGTTTAAAAACCGGGCAGTCCAAGAAATAATCGGCTTTTGGACTGTCCTTTTGCGCTAGTACGCTGTTATAGTTACAGTTTCGCCGCCCGCAATATCTTCTACTCCGCTGTTTAAATAAAATGAACTGATTGAATATGCCCAAGCGTAATATACTTTGCCGTCTTCGCTAAGCTTCAAAGTTGCTTTGGAACCGTCTGAAAGCGAGGTTGACACTGAATTTACGGAGTTGCTGGTAGAAAAGCGATAATATATAGTCACCCCTGTGCCGTTTACAAGTTCAAATGTACCGCCTTTACTTTCGATGTCGCAACTTGTTATTGAAAACGCCGCTATTGCCGCAAGCGTAATAAGTAGGATTGGAACCTTCACGCATTGCGCTTTGTTTAGGTTCCCGAAAAACCGGATAATGTTTTTCATTTTGAACTCCTGTGAGGCTGTAAAAACCTCGTTTTGATAACCTGCTTTTAAAAACAAGTTTAGACAGCATTGTGTCTATAAGACATAATAACATTTGACATATATTATGTCAATAAGGCAGGTGAAAAATAACTAAAAATTATGTCTATTAGACTGTAAGAATGACCTTACAACAGATTTTTATTACCAATCTAAAGAAAATCCGAAAAGAACACGGTATGTCCCAGATGGTTCTTTCCGAAAAGTGTGACACGACTTCTAATTATATTGGTCAGATTGAGATGGGGCGGCGTATACCTTCTTTTGACAAAATCGAAAAAATAGCCGCCGCGCTGGATATTCCGCCCCAAGAATTATTTTTTTTTAAAATCGAAGATAAAAAAGACGAAAAAAAGATAAGCGCCAAAGATTTTTTAAGGGAAATGCCCGCAAGTGTAAAGAAAGAGCTTATTGCCGGTTTGACAGCCATGGTTAAAAAAGACTTTGAAGCTTCTTTTAATGTGTGATACTAGTACATTGTAACAGCTAAAAATTTACTCGTGTTTTTTCACGCAGAGTCGCAGCGGCACGGAGGCGCAGAGGAAAGATAAAATTTTTTCATGAAAATTCCGCGTCTCCGCGTGGTAAATCGGGAAATAATGCTTGCGATCTTTTAGTTGTTACGGCGTACTAGTGTCCTGTAATATTCAGGTTACTTGACCGCAAAATGCGTTAATTCCTTATATAACAAGGAATTAACTTAACAATAGGTTGTGTCATTTGTATATTACAGGACACTAGTAGATATTACTATTTTTGCAGCAAAGATTCGCGGTTCGTTGGCGGGAAAATGCAAGAGCTGTTGTAAAACTAACCTGAGTTTTGCAACAAGCTCTATATCTTTAATTTTACCCTTCCTTACGACCGGCTTTTTTCCCAAGCAGCAAACCGCCCGCAAGCACTGTTAAAGGCGCCGCAAGCAATAGACCGAAACAGCCGACAAGGGTGTGTACAATTTCAGATGAAACAAAAACCATATTTATTACATTTTCCAAAGGTACGCCTTGAGCGATAAATGTCATTATCATGGCGGTGTACTCCGCGGAGTAGGCGAGAAGCAATGTTGTTGCCATAGTTCCGGCAGCCTGTCTTGCCACAGTGTAGCCTGACTTCATTAAGCCAAGGCGGCTGATTGCCGGCTGCTGGTTTTTTATTTCGTCCATAGCCGCCGCGACATCCATTGAAAGGTCTGTCATTGCGCCGGACGAAGCAATAAAAATCCCGGCAATAAACAAGTGCATCAAATTGATGTGCCCGAAACCTGTAAAAAGCAGGAGTTCCGTAAATGGTCT
>QMCD01001951.1_pt1 | contig 11947 bp, 5 predicted proteins | sample 1821841 | NCBI WGS metagenome assembly QMCD01 (sample SAMN01991225, study PRJNA193472) | Termite gut metagenome, whole genome shotgun sequencing project. | isolation source: worker | host: Macrotermes natalensis | reverse complement strand
AGTGATTAGTGATTAGTGATTAGTGAAGAACAATTAAACGATTAAACAATTCAACAGTTCAACAAAAAAAATGAAACAAAGTTTCATTTTTTTTTCGTATCTTTGTAGAATGATTCCAAAGGAAACCGCCCAGACCATCATTGAAACCGCCCGTATTGAGGACGTTGTTGGAGAGTTCGTTACGCTGAAAAGACGCGGAGCGAACCTCATCGGTTTGTGTCCGTTTCACAACGAAAAAACACCGTCGTTCAACGTGAATCCGGCGAAAAATATCTTCAAATGCTTCGGCTGCGGAAAAGGTGGAGATTCGGTTACATTCTTGATGGAACACGAACATTTCACGTATCCCGAAGCTTTGCGCTATCTGGCGAAAAAGTACGGCATTCCTATTCAGGAAGAGGAACAAACACCCGAAGAGATTGCAAAAATGAACGAGCGTGAAGGCTTGTTCAACGTGTCGGATTTCGCAAAAAAGTATTTCGTCGAAACCCTGCACAACAACGATACCGGGCGTTCCATAGGATTGTCGTATTTTCGTGAACGCGGATTCACTCCCGCAACCATCGAACGGTTTCAACTCGGTTTTTGTTTGGATGAATGGGATAGTTTCTCCAATACCGCTACTGCAAAGGGATACAGCGCAGATAGTTTGATCAAAACAGGTTTGAGCATTCGTAGTAAAGATAACGAAGCCTTGCACGACCGTTTCAGAGGACGTGTGATGTTCCCTATTCATAACCTTTCCGGGCGTACGATCGCTTTCGGAGGACGAACACTGATCACAGACAAGGCAAAAGCCGCAAAGTATATCAACTCTCCGGAAAGCGACATCTACAGCAAAAGCAAAGTCCTCTACGGCTTGTTTTTCTCCAAAGTGGCGATTGTTCGAGAAGATATGTGCTTGCTCGTGGAGGGCTACACCGACGTGATTTCCTTGCATCAAGCAGGTATTGAAAACGTTGTTGCCTCATCGGGAACCTCGCTAACAACGGAGCAAATCCGATTGATCAGCCGCTACACAAAAAATATCGTAATCCTCTACGACGGTGATGCTGCCGGAATCAAAGCCTCGTTTCGAGGAATGGATATGATTCTGCAAGAAGGACTAAACGTGCGAATCGTACTGTTTCCCGATGGAGAAGACCCCGACTCTTTCGCACGCTCGCATCGCTCGGAAGAAGTGAAAAAATTCATCGCCGAACACTCTGTGGATTTCATCCGTTTCAAAACCGATATTCTACTGAAAGAATCAAACGGCGACCCTATCAAGAAAACCGCACTGTTAAAGGATGTTGTGAGTAGCATCGCCTTGATTCCCGATGAAATTTCTCGAACGGTTTATACAACAGAATGCAGTCGTATTTTGGATTTCCCCGAATCGGTTTTAATCAGCGAAATCAATAAAATTCTTCGAACAAATTTCAAAAAACAACACGAAGAAAGCTCTGAAAACATTGATGCAATCGCTCCGGAAATACCCGTTGAACCTATCGAACAGCCTCTTGCCGTTGATGAACAAATCGCTGCAGTGGAACGTGAGATCATTCGAATTCTCATCAACTATTATCCGATCGAAATACCCATTGTTGTTGATGAAGAGAGCGGTCAAACAGAAAAAATAAGTGTTGGTAAATATATCTGCAATGATATTTCCAATGATGATTTGAATTTTGAAAATCCGCTGTATGATTTGATTTTTCGGGCTTTTTTAGATCCCGAAAATCCGGTAAACGATGCTTATTTCCTGCATCACGAAAACGAACAAATCAAACAATTGGCAATCGAATTGATGACCTTTCCGCATATTGTCAGCGAAAATTGGAAAGAAAAAGGCATCCTGATCAAGAAAGAAAATGAAGAAGATAAACTTCATCAGTTGATCACGGAATGTTTGCTTGCATTCAAACTTTGCAAGTCGGAGAAAATGATTGAAGAACTCAAAGAAAAGTTGAAAACAGAAACCGATATAAGCAATCAAGAAATTTCTATTGCACAATTGAAAAAGTATTTAGATGTTCGTGTGCAGATTTCTAACCTTTTAGGAAGAGTAGTAACAAAATAATGTACGATTTACAAATTTACAAATTACTATTTTTTGTTTTACCTTTAGCAATAAGGCGAAGCAAAATAGTAAATAGTAAATAGTAAATAATCAAATAATAAATACAAAATCGTGAACAATAAGCTCTACATCGTTCCCACCCCCATTGGCAACCTCGAAGACCTCACGTTTCGTGCCCTTCGTGTGTTGAAAGAAGTTGATTTAATTTTGGCAGAAGACACGCGCGATTCGGCAAAATTGCTGAAGCACTACGATATTCATACGCCGATGCAATCTTATCATTTATTCAACGAACATCAAAAAGTGCAGTCTTTCGTTGCTCAAATTCAAGCCGGTAAGTCCATTGCTTTGATTAGTGATGCAGGCACTCCTGCTATTTCCGATCCGGGTTTTTTATTGGTACGCGAATGTGTGAATGCAGGTATAGACGTGGAATGTTTGCCCGGCGCAACGGCGTTTGTTCCGGCATTGGTGAACTCTGCCCTACCCTGCGAACGCTTTATTTTCGAGGGTTTCCTGCCTGTTAAAAAAGGACGGCAAACCAAGCTGCAACAACTCAAAGAACAGGATTGCACAATGATTTTCTACGAATCGCCCTATCGTTTAATCAAAACCTTGGAACAGTTTTCCGAAATTTTCGGAAACGAGCGCAAAGCCTGTGTTTGCCGAGAATTGAGCAAACTGTACGAAGAAAATAAACGGGGTACCTTACAAGAATTGATTGCGCATTTCTCGCAAAAAGAAGTGAAGGGGGAAATCGTTATTGTGGTTGAAGGCAAGCGGTAAAAAAAATGTAGGGGCAGGTTTGAAACTTGCCCCTACATTTTTATCGTTGTTTATCGATAATCCTAATAGTAGAACGCACGATTTTCCTTAATCTTCGCACCATTCTCCATCGCCACACGCATACTTTCAAGCATACGTTGTTGGAACATCATCGTCATTTGTGATTTGAAAATATCTATCATTTCCGGAGCTTCGGGTTTGGTAAACGTCGTGGGTTGCACAACAAACACACCCGAACGTCCTTGAATAGGAGCAGACACCGTATTTTCGGTTGTTCCGAATACAGAACCTACAACATCCGGCTCATAGCCTTTGTTTCCAAAACCGTAGGCGTTAAAATTCAATTGGTCGATTGTGTCGATATCCGCGCCAAGCGTAGAAAGCGCAGCAAGCGAACGATTGGATTGCATCGCATTGTTCATTTTTTCTTTCAACAATGCTGCTTTCTTTTCATTACGCACAGCATATTCAAACTCGGGAAGTTTCTTCAATTCTTCCACACTTGGATCGCCTTTCTCACGAATTTCACGCAAGGTTGCAATCACGTATTGATTTTCATACGTATAAATTTCAGCAGCCATTTGTCCGGGTTCAGTATCTTCGCCATACGCCCAACGAACGAGGTCGCGCGCATTTTGAAGTCCGGGCATCTGCATATCCATCTCACGCACATATTCCGCACGACGAACAGACAGTTTCATTTCGTCTGCAGCCTTTGTGAACGATTCTAAATCCTGACATTTGGCAAAAAACTGATTGGCTTCCGTATAAACCGTTTTGTTTGTACTTTCGCTCGGTTCAATAGGCAGATAAACAAAGGCTACCATCGCTTTTTGAACAGGTGCGGTTTTTCCGGTGATTTGGACGATATGGAAACCGAAAACCGTTTCAACCACAACAATATCGCCGACATTTCCTCGTATAATCGCATCAACGATTTCTTTAGCCATCATTCCATTGTCCGGAAACCAATTCAAATCACCTGCATTGTCTTTTGTTGCAGGGTCATCCGAACTTGCCTGTGCGATCATTGCATATTGTGAGCGGTCGCGCAAAAGAACATTGCGCAAGCTGTCTGCCATTCGTTGAGCCTCTTCTTTAGTGCGAACTTGTTGAGAGCGCATAGCACCTTGATAAGCAATCAAAATATGACTTGCTCTCAAGGAGTCGGGACGAGAGGCAACATCAATCAATTTCGCCATTTCGTAGCGATTGCGGTAAATTTCAGGCTTGAAATACGTGCCTTTCGGAGCTCTGAAAAGAACAGAATCCCAAGGCGATTGCAAAGCATCTCTACGAACATATACACTATCGAAACGCTCTGTAGATACGGCTCTCACGAAATCCGGCAAATTTTCTTCAACCAAGAAATCGGCATATAAATCGTTGGCAGTTTCTTCCAATTCTTGCAAATCCGCCGTTGTGGGTAGCACGTCGAACACTACAAAATCAACAGCACGTGAAGTTTCCGTGCGATGAAACAAGGCTTTATTTTCGTTGTAGTAGGCTTTGTAATCCGCATCGGAAAGGCTTACTTCGTCGTCTGCAACATCCACATAACTCATTGATGCAACTTCCACACTCGCGGAACTGTTGTCTTGTTCATACACAAATTTGGCGTAAAACGACGGTACGTAGTAAGCCGTTGCAACAATGTTGTAATACTTGGTTTTCAAGCGATCGTCCTTCACAGCGATTTCCAAGTCGCGCAACTCAATTTGTTGTTCCGGTGTGTATTGGTCAAAGTTATTGATGGTCATCATCACTTGTTGACGATTGATTTCTCCTGTTTCAGGATTTGCGAACGTGCGATACACCAGATTGTGAATGAATTGACCGTAGTACATATCATTCAATTCTTTCGTTGTTACGGACAGTCCTAATTTTTTGCAGGCTTTGTACAGCAACACATCGTTTACCATCGTCATCCAAACGCGTTCACGGATTTGGTGCATATCTTCGTTGGAAAGAGATACTTCCCCTGATGCACGACGAAAGTTTTCACTCATCATCTCCACTTTCTGTTCAAATTCCTGAATTTTGATCTCTTCTCCGTTGATTACTGCGAATTTCGGAGCACGTCCACCTTGATTACGTCCGGAAAAAGCATCTTGCAAAATAAATCCGGCAATGGAGATACCGATCAAGGCTACCAACCATCCGGAATGCTTTCTAATTCTACTAATTACTGCCATTGTTATGTTAATTTGTTTAGTTGTTTAACGATTTAATTGTCCTTGTATATTTGTGTATGATACAAAATAAGTCTGCAAAGATACGAAAAAAAAATGAAATGTGCAACATTTCATTTTTTTTAATGTCAATTGTAGAGGGCGACACATAGATCGCCCCCTTACAAAAATCACAAATTTATTTTGTATGACCGATTGGACTGGTGTATGATATACGTACCACTCGGCAAAGAACCCGGAACATTTACCGTTTCTTCGGACGCTGCAGCAGTGTTGCGATACACGGCAATTCCCGCCACGTTGTAGATCGTGAACGGTTGCTTGGGTGTTAGTCCGGAAATATGCACAACTCCGTTGAAAACCCACGCTGTCAGTGCAACTTCGCCGACTTCTTTTAGGTTGCGAATACCGGACATATCCGTCCATTTTGCATAAAGTGCGGTGTCTTGAGTAACAACGTCGGTTTCAAAATTCCAAACGGTTTCGCATATAGAATCGCTGTACCAACCGCCAAACGTGTAACCCTCACGAGTTGGGGGTTCCGGTTCGGTAATTGTTTCGCCGTAGTTAACGGTTTGAGGCTCTACCGTGCTACCCTCTTGTGAATGGAAAGTTACCGTACACGAGTTGGGTGTCCATTTGGCATAAAGCGTGAGATTTGACGTAACCGTATCGGTTTCAAAATCCCAAACATTTTCATAGCCGGAATCCTTGAACCATCCTCTGAACGTGTAGTTTTCACGTGTTGGAGCATCCGGTTCTGTGATTGTTCGTCCATGGATAACCGATTTATCATCCACTTTCGTTCCACCTCGAGAGTCGAAAGTTATGGTATAGGATGGGCGCGCCCATCTTGCGTAAAGCACTGTGTCCGAAGTAACTACAGACGTATTGAAATTCCATAATGTTCGCAAGTCTTCATCGCCGTACCAGTTCCGAAAAACCCAACCTTCACGTGTCGGATCTGCAGGACGTTTTATTTTCTCATTGATGGGAGTGAAGATGGTGTCCACAAAACTTCCCTCCATTGAGTTGAACGTTACTGCAACGATTTGTGGCAGATTGTAAATCGGCAACACTTTGCTCGTGCTACCTTTGTAATACTTGTTGTTAGGCTTAACCGTAACAATCAAGGTTAGCGTAGCAGCGCGCCAGTCGATCACTTGAGATACGGTATAATCATCCATACCAAGCGTGGTTCCCACGATCATTGTAATATTGGGTCTGAATGTTGCGCCGGTTGAATAGGTCCAACCCGTAGGACCAAAAATATCACTGCCTGCGATGTCCTCTTTTTCATCCACTTCCACTGCCGTCCATTTTGCATAGATCGTGGTGTGGTCAGTAACAACGTCAACGTCGAAATCCCATTCGTTTTCAAAAGTAGCTTCTTTGAACCACCCGTGAAAGATTTGAAATGTGTAGTACGGATCTTCCGGTTTCTTCACTTTTCCGTTAAAGACCACTCTTTGCGATGGGATAGGAAAAGTAGAATATTCTGAAGAGAACGTTACCGTGCAAGTATCCAAGGTCCATTTCGCATAGAGCGTAATGGCGGAGGTTACGACGTCAACGTCAAAGTCCCAAACATTCGTGCAAGCGGCTTCCTTGTACCATCCTCCGAATTTTCTTTCACCATCACGGGTGGGAGAAACCGGTTCTTGCACCTTTTCGCCATGCACAATGACTTGTTTAGGCACCGAGCTTCCTCCTTGCGAGTTGAAGGTTACATCGTAATAAACAGGGATATTGATAATCGAAAAATCTTTCGTCAACGAGCCAACAAAGCTGCTCGTGAGATGAGGAGTAACAACGAGCGTTCCCTTGTTGTTCTCCAGATCAATCTCATAGCTAATCGTATAGTCATCTTCCGTGATAGAAACGCCGTTAACAGACACGAGCGTGGGTCTTCCTGCATTTCCTGTCGGATAATCCCATGTGTCGCCACTGAGGGTCAGTGTTGCTCCGGAAATATCAACATCTTCCGCATATCTCGCATAGAGTGTAATATTTTCCGTAACCACATCGGTTTCGAAATTCCACAGGTTGTTGCCCGTGTACCATCCCACAAAAACATCGCTTCCGCGAATCGGATTGGCAGGTTGTGTGATTTTTTCATCGGTAATAACGCCGATGGTTTCCGTTTCATTGCCGTTTCGCGCAACAAAACTTACAGCATAAACTTGTGGCAGGTTGATGATACCAAACACTCTACTGGTGCTACCTGTGTAAAACTTGTTATCCGGATTAACCGTAACGGTCATTGTAATTTTGGCGTTTAGCAGGTCGATCTCGTAGGATTTGGTATAATCGGTATAAGTGAGTGTTAAATTTCCTATGAATTGGATGGCAGGATCAAAGGGTCCATTCAAATAGTTCCACACCGATGTGCTTCCGGTTTCTATCCACTCCCCTGCGATGTCAATTTTTTCGTCCAATTCCAACTCTGTCCATTTGGCGTAAAGCGTGAGGTTGTTTGTAACGATGTCCGTATCGAAATCCCACAGATTTATACAGGCCGGTTCCTTGAACCATCCGTGAAAAGTATGCAGTGGATACACCGGATCACTCGGTCGGGTTACAGTTCCGTTAAGCGCAACGGTTTGCGGATAGATCGGTGATTGATACTCCATATAAGGGTCTTGCATGTCGAAATACACGGTATAAGCCGTAGCTCTCCATTTCGCATAAAGCGTGATGTTTTCGGTAACCACATCGGTATCGAAGTTCCATTCTTGCGTATATGCAGCATCCTTGAACCATCCTTCGAAAGCGGAGTTTTCTTTGGTTGGCTCTTGTGGAGCGGTGATTTTCGTACCATCCGGAACATTGGTCAATGCTGCAATGGTGGCTCCACCCTTGGCATCGAAAGCAACGATAAAACCTGTCGAAGGTGCGTCCTCAACAATGTTGAAACCTGTCCAACCTGCTGCCTCATAAGCGGCTTGTGTTCCGGGAAGAACGTGCAACATAACATTTGAACGCGTTACACCTTGGAAAGGGTCGCCCGACTTGATGTTTTGCGGACTTCCCGCAAGGTTGGTAATATCCGTCAATCCCGTACATTTCAAAAATGCGTATCTGCCGATGGTGGTTACATCCGCAGGGATTGTTACACTTTGCAAGAGATTGCAACCGTGAAATGCAAAATCAAGCACACGTCCGTGTCCGCTCGGATAATCAATGGTTGTTGCCGTGTTGAGCAGTTTATTTCCAAAACGAGGATTATTTTGCGTATAAGTATCATTGTACAAGGTTCCATAGAACGGCATATTCATCACATCTGCCATACATTCCATCAGTGCTGCGGAACACACTGCGCAGAAGTCGTTGCCTGTGGGTCCTGTGCTGACACGACAAGGCGCACCGGGGCTGTACCATGTGCCATAGTTTGTGTATTTCAGCATCGTAACGTTTTCCACTCCGACAAAGTTTTTCCATCGCACGGTTTCCGGATTTCCTGTTGCAGAAAGGTTCACGCTTTCGCATCTGCCATCGGAACGATCGTCTTCATCTGCAAGGTTAGCAAGTGTATGCCCAAGCTCGTGCGTTACGATTCCGGGCTGCGACAGCACACAAGTTTTATCCTGAGGGTCTGCCACATCGCCACCTTGAGGCTTGTTAGCGATAATCACAGTGGCTGCTGTTGTTGGAGCATACTGCGCCAAAAGCGCATCTCGACGCTGCCGTCCAACAGTAGTGGGATACATGATGTTGTCGTAAATAAAAAACACTTCAAAGAACGTGTTTTTCCACTGTATTCCACCCGTACCCGATTCTTCTGAAATCACATTGATTGCATAGATTTTCAATCTGTCTTTAATCGCATTGAAAGGCGTTGTTTGAACAATCACGTTGGCAGCAACTCGTGCCTTGCCAAGAAATTTCTCCGCATTGGCGGAATTGCTAAGGTCTGTTGTCCCGATTTCGTCGGCAGTAAAGCCATCGCCAACGATAGTAATCACGACCTTGCCCTCATCGGAGCCGGAGCCATGAAGCGTTACTTTCTCAAAATCGTACGTTTGGGCATTCAAGCGGGATACCGAAAACATCGACAAGATGATTGCTGTAAATAAGATGATCTGTTTCATATTTTTTGGTTATTTGTTTAATTGAGTTTGTAAAGTTATAAAGTTGTAAAGTTTGTAAAGTAATTGTTAATTGTTAATTAACTATCTCACTATTTTCAAGGTTTTTTGGTTTTGATAAATGATGTATGTGCCATGGGGCAAAACGTCAAGACCGATTGTTGTTATGTCATCTGTCGCAACGCCTCTGTGCACCGGTATTCCCATCACATTGTAAATAACAAACGCTTGATTGGGTGTTAATCCGGATATGTGCAGAACGTCGTTTTGTTGCCATGCTTTCAGGCTTTGCTCTTGCAACAGTGTCGGTTTTTGTTTGCTGGGCAGAATAACTTCGATTGTTTTTGAAACCGTTGTGTCGGAGCTTTGGTCGAAGTTCAGCACACATTCGATTTTACGTTTTCCCTCTTCCAACAAGGAGAATGAACCCAAGTTAAGAGTTGTGTCCATATTGAAGTCAAAGAAACCCGACCATGAGAGCGAGGGTTGCTCCTGTCCGTCAATCGTCCATGCGATGTCTATCGTTTGTATGTCTCTCCCCGCATTGTAGAGTTTCAGTTCTACTTCTTGACTTTCTTGCGAATCTGTGGGAGAAACACGGACAGGTGTCAGAATTTCGATTTTTGTTTTGTATGTGTTCATTCCTCCCATAAATCTGAACGAGATTGATCTGTTCGGATGTCTTGTGATCTGCGTTATCGGTTTCTCCGTGTTTACACCGCTCCACGATTTGGCATTTGGAACAGATCCGTCTGTAAACGAGCTGTTTGTTGCCGTTGGATAGGCGTCGAAAGTTCGGGTTGAGTTCTTACTTTCGGCTCCTCCGGCAGCTTGTTTCACGTATAAACCTCGTCGATCAGGATTGCAGTTGACACAATTTTTCGTCCATCCGGAATTGTTTCCATCCACGTGATAAATGACCATTCCCGAACTTGGAGCAAAGGCATCCCAGCCTTGTTTTTGGCGATTTTCCACAAGGAAATACTGATTTGGTGTTTTAGTATTGATTCTGTACGTAATACCCTCTTCTGCCGGATCAGGCAAGATGATGTTTTGTGCTGAATTGAGCGTTACTTCCTGTATCCAACCCACGGAAGCACGACTGTATGCCGAGAAAAACGACGGCGTTCGTCCGCCATCTGCCCAGTTTCCATCGCTCATCAAATCCCAATAGCCAAGAACGACAGATGTTCCTCCGTTCTCTTTTCCATCGGTATCGTAGAAGTCGGGCAATCCACAAATGGAATGTCCCAATTCGTGGAGGAATGTTCCAACGTAGTCGATATTTGTTCCGCTTGTTCCGCGCAGTTCAGCTGAACAAGAAACGCTCTTTATGGTCAAACCGCCTGCTTTTAGATTACTCATTCCGTTTGTTGCGTGGGGCCATATCGACTGTCCTGCCTTTGCTCCTGCCGCTTGCGAGTAGCCTGCAAAAATCAGATGAATGCCGTCCATAATTTGGTCGCCATCGCCATCGTAGATAGAGAAATCCACGCCATCTGCTTCGGCTATAGGCAAAAGCTCTCGAGCGATACCGCCTGAATTTGTACCACCCGGTGTCTTATAGTCGTAAGCTGCAATGTTTTTTGAAAGCGTATAGGGTCCGTAAATATCAAAATGAATATCGAACAAACCGTAGGAACAGGCTTTGAACCAGTCGCGTATGCTTCCGGTTACAGGACCGTCCGGCGTAGTTGTTAGGTTAAGCTGGTTGCAAAACATTTCAAAATCGGCTTTCGTCTTGAGGAAAGGTTTGTCTTGAAAGTCCACCAAAATCACCGGAATGCGCATATCATGCCCAATTGTAATGCCCTTTTGTTGAGCGTTTTTTGAAAAATTCTTTACCACATTTTCCAATGCATCGTGCCGAATTTCGCTCACTTCGCGCATCGCCATCTTCTGCGTCTCGCTATATTTCAAACCTTTATCCTGTTTAGACAGAAATCGTTTTTCCGCATCGGAACGTTCCGAAACCTCCTCTGCACGCACGCCCGACAGTTTCAAGTCGCCAAACTCGTCTGCCATGGCATATTCCAAAAAGCCGTCTTTATTGATCAAAAGCGTGTAGCCATCGCTACTTTCCGCCCACGAAACCCACTCATCGCCATGCAGACGAATGGTCAACTCGCTACCGTCAGGCAGTTTGTAAAGCACAGGATTAGGCGTAGCCGGAACAGCAAAACTGTCCGCTGAAAGCCAAAACAAGGTCAGCAGAAAAACAAAAATACGATGGGATAATTTCATTGCGATATATTTTTTCCTACAAAGATACGAAAAAAAAATGAAATGTGCAAACATTTCATTTTTTTTGTTTGTAGTTTGTAGGGCGTATTGCATACGCCCCTACACAACGGTTATTATTGTTTCACGAATTTCGCCGAACGATTGCCGATTTTCACGATGTATGTTCCTGTTGGCAGATGGGAAACGTTAATGGTTATTTGGTTGCCTGCAGATAAGGGCGTTGCGTGCAACGCCCCTACGGGCACCGAATAGACACATTTGCCGTTCATATCATAAATTTCAATAGTCGGGGGATTCCTGCCTTCGCGGGAATGACGGGCTATAATTGTCAATTGTCCATTGATAATCGGGTTGGGATAAATCGCAAATGTGTTTTCGAGCAAGGTTTCTTCCACAGAAGAATAGCCCGTAGTGCTGAAGCTCCATCGCTCTTCTCTGGGGTTATTAACCACTCCCGCAGGAATAACAACGGTGTACAGTTTGCCCTCTTCAAAAGCAGGGTGTTCAATCACGATTTTGTTATCCACAATGCTTGCAACAACATTTTCAAGTTCCGTGTCTTCGTTCAGAATTTG
>QMCD01003760.1_pt1 | contig 11958 bp, 19 predicted proteins | sample 1821841 | NCBI WGS metagenome assembly QMCD01 (sample SAMN01991225, study PRJNA193472) | Termite gut metagenome, whole genome shotgun sequencing project. | isolation source: worker | host: Macrotermes natalensis | reverse complement strand
CAAACAATAAAAAGAATATGCTTATAGCGACATCGGGTTTATCCTGCTCCAAAAAGCCATTGAAAACATCACCGGAGAGACCTTAGATGAATACTGTATCAATAACTTCTACAAAAAATTAGGCGCATACCACACAAACTTTGTGGCAGCAGAGCGCCTCAATCCGCATCTTATTATACCTTCCACTGTCGACAACATTTACCGTAAAACCGAGTTAAAAGGCTATGTCCATGACCCCACTTCCTTTTTATTGGGGGGTATTACCGGTAATGCCGGCTTATTTTCCACGGCAAACGACTTAGCCAAAATCATGGCCATGCTATTGAACGACGGTACGTATGGAGACGAAAGATATATACAAGCGTCTACCATTGATTTGTTTGGCTGTCAGACCAATTGCTATGAAAAAAACCGCAGGGGATTAGGCTTTGATAAACCTGAATTTGATCCTGAAAAAGTCAGTCCGGCATGCCTCACCGCACACGCCAATAGTTTCGGCCATTCCGGATATACGGGCACAATTGCATGGGGAGACCCGGATAACGCCGCCGTCCGGCACAAGGTATAAACCCGTCGCCGCCGCGCCGCCACCGTCAGTCGCGATAAGCGTCGCGCTTTTACTTGCGTTTATCCGCACTCGGTCCCCGGCACGCCCGAAGTCGAAAACAGATTCTTCCGTTAAATACCCGCTTGCCGCTTCAATACCGCTTCCAGCAGGGGCGGCAATGTCCTTTTTCGCCGCACCGCTCTTTTCAACATACCCAAGCACGCTTTCGCACTCAAAGAGTATTTTCGCGGCGCGTTGTCCTCTAAAATCTCCCACAAGAAAGATTCGTTTGCGACGCTGGGGAACTCCCCAAAACTGCGAATCAATTTGCCGCCATGCGATACTTGCGCCCCCGGCGCAACCTCCCGCCATTCCAGCCGCCGCCCACTTTCCGCTTGTAGGCATTGGAATATCGGCCTTCGTGAGTTCCAAAAGGACGGTTTGAAAATCTCTTCCCCCGTTGCTGTTGAACGCTCCGGGGACGTTTTCCCAAATAATGAAAGCTGGGAATAATCCATTCGTCGCATACCTCATTTCAAAGATGATTCGCACGGCTTCCATGAACAGGCCGGACCGTTCGCCCTGCAATCCCTCTCGCCGTCCCCCGGTCGAAAGGTCTTGACACGGCGAACCGAACGAAATTATGTCAACGGGCGGGATTCTGCCGCCATGAATCTTCGTGATGTCCCCAAGATGAAGCACGCCGGGAAAATGCCGCTTCGCTATCGAAATACAATTCGGGTCAATTTCGCTTGCCCAAACGGTTTTAATTCCACACCGCTGCGCCGCAAGGGGAAAACCGCCGATTCCATCGAATAAACTTCCCAGCGTAAGCCGCTTCACTTGCCGCGCACCCTTTCGTTTACATAATCAAGAAATAAAACCGAACCATTAAAGCGGACGCGATACATTTCTATATCCGCGGCCGTGACATACTGCCGCCCGAAACGCTCTTTCATGTCCCGCCATATTTCCCACGGTACAAAGTAATATTTGTCTTCCAGTCCTACGCACACCGCCGTAACCGCGCCCAGCCGCTCATGCTGTTCAAGCGTTTGCATTTGCGTTTCCGTCAGCACGCCGCGCTTCATGCGGTCGGTGGTCGTGAACTTCGCTTCAAAGCAAATTGATTGACCGCCCGCAAGTGTCCCTTGAAAGTCCGGCTGGGCAAGGGCGGTAAACCGTCCGGTAAATATGCCGTTTTGCTGTTTGCTCATTACCCGGAAGGGTTCGGGGGTTTTGTCTACTTCCGCGCGTCCCGCCGCGCTATACCGGGCGCACGCCGCTTTTATATACCCTTCAAACGCTTGCCCCTGCGCGTTGTTGACGGCGTTTTGATAACGCTGGCGGGAACTTTTATCATTAATTCTTTTATGTAACATGTCGCCATTCGTCCCCTTGAATAATTCGCTATATCCCCCGCTCATTGTTCACCCTTTAACGGAACAACTTCCAAATCGTCAATATCCGCTTCGATTTCCTTACCGTATAAGGCATATTCCTTCGCGGTACGTATAAGCCGTTCAACGTCAACCGTAAGCGTTTCCGTGTAGTCCGGGTTCTTTGCGTATACCTCGCAGGAACGGCAATTCATATCACCATGACATTCCTTGCACTCCGGCGGGTCGGGGTGGTCGTGCTCTTCGCATTTATATTCAAAGCAATGCGATAATGAAGAAGCTATTTCCCTGTACCATTTTTCGCCCCTTCGCAAGATGTCAAAATCGGACAAAGATAAAGTAACCGTTGTATTTTCAAGCATTTTTAAAACCTCCTAGAATTTTAAGTTTCGGTTTGCGCAATATTCCGCCCAGCCCTCTGTCCTGTACTTCTTCCCGTAAACATACCGTTGTGAAAATTCAAGCTGGGCGCGGTTCGGGATAATTCCCTTCGCGTCGTTTCTTTCCGGCTGGGCGTATAGGCTTATATTTTTAAGCGTATTCAACCGCCGCACCCGTTCAGTGGCGTTGTCGATGTCCTTTGTTACAAGCAAGTACACGAAAAGGTTGTAAGGCTTTACGCCGCGTGCTTCCAACAATGCGGCGGCGTTTAATATCGCGTCAATTTGCGGTATGCTGTCGCAACTGAAACGTATATGCCGAATCCACTTCACCCCCGCTAAAATGCCCGCTATGCGTTCATTTACAAGCCGCGCGTCCATGCCTTGATTCAAGTCAATCGCATATCCGCTTCCGATAAGGCTTTCAAGTTCGGAAATTCCGTACTCGCACGCAAGAATATTGTTATCCATAAGCACCAGCTTCCGGCTGTCCGGGCGCACAAGTTCGCGCCAGCGTCGGTACGGTTTTATGTCCCCTTCCTTCTCCGGGACAACGCACCAGCCGCATTTATTCGGGCAACCCCGCGTTATATAGCCGATGGCGTAATCACATTCCGGGTAAATACTGTAATCCGGGAACATGGAATCAATTTCGGGCGGTAATACCGTTTTTACGTCGTAGCCGGTCCCGCCTTTGATTGTGTCGGCGGGTAAGTATGGGTTTTCCGGCGTAAAATCAAACACCTTCGACGAATAAACACGGTCATATATCCGCGCATTACGCCGCGGCGGGTATTCTGCTTTCGGCGGTAAAAATGAAATTTGCTCCGGCTCTTCCGGGTCGGCAGGAATAAACATTTCCGTCGTGTCGCCCCGCTGCTTGTGCCATGCCGAAATCTTCATAAGCGCGTAATTCGGGAATGTCTTATGCTTCAAATGCTCCCGTTCCGCGTCGTGTAGTCCTATACGCAAGCCCGCCGCCCCCTCTCGTTATTTTTTAATTAACTTCACGTAAACCGCCCATTGCCCTGTTTTTTCGTTAAATTCGGCTGTAAACGAATATTCATTGTTTATTTTTGTGTAGCCGGGATAACGCTTTTCCCAATATTCCGCGCCGGGCGGATTCCTCGCTATTTTTTCAAGCTCCCTCCGGCTGAATGAATGGTTGTTCGTGCGGCTCATGGGTTTTTTAAGATTTTTGGAAGCCGAAAAACGGCTTTGCGATTCGCGGGGCGGGTCGCCGGGGTCGGTGATTTCCTTTTCCGGCTTGTTAAGGTTCTGTGAAGAACTCCACCGCTTTTTCCCCTGCGCTTGATTCGTAAGGTATGTACAAAGCGCGGCGATTCCTTGCCCTTCGGCCTGTAAACGGTCCGCGTTTATAAAGCCGATTTTGTCGCCTTTTTTCTTCCCGGCTTTTCTTCGTTTTCGCCACAAATCTTCAATCGTGTCCCGGTCAAGCCCGCCGTTTATGATGATGTGATGATGTACCCGGACGGGCTTTTCGCCGTCCTTCCCGGTTTTGCACACCGTTACCAGCATGTATTTCAAGGGCGGCAAGACTTCCTTTTTTCGCCGCCGCCGTACCCGGTCTAAAAAATTCTTTATTTCCCGTTCAGCTTCTTCAATGTTCGGGGGAAGATGTTCTTTGCTGTATGTTGCCGTAATATGTAAATCACTTTCCCCGAAATTCGTATTTCCTAGCTGGATAAAATACCGCCGCGCGTTTTTGTCATTCAAATTCATTTGTATAGGCGGCGTTACTGGCTCTTTTTTACTTCCGCCGAGAAGAAAAAGCTGTATGCCGAATACCACCCGGCGCGAAAATCCATGCAGGAAATTCTCACCGCAAAATATTTTCTTTTCCCGTATAAAATTCTTCATCCGTCACACCCCCCGTCAAAAGCCGTTGTCATGTTTCAAAAGGTTGGTGTAATGGGATTCGATTTCAAAGACGGCGTTATATAATGCCGTCCGTAAATACGCTTTTTTGTTGTAAACCCGGCTGGTCACTTCCCGGAAGTTTTTATACACAAGCCCGACGTGGTCGTGTTCCAGCCGTTCGTATATTTCGCGGACAATGCCAGCGTTCATTTCCGAACCCGCAACCTTCAAAATACTGTTCGGGTTCATCACGTATACTTCCGCGACGATTAAACATAGCTCATCGTAAAGGGGGTCAACCCCACGCATACGCTCGTTAAAAAAATTGTCGTATTCAATCTGCGCTTTCACCGCTTGGACCGTTTTAAAAACAGACGGACAGACAGACGGACACAAAACATCATTCTGTGATTTTTTTTCTTTAACCATTTTTGAACACTCTCCAACGATAAAATGATTTTGCTTGCGCTGGGTATATCGTTGTAATGTTAATACCCATTACAAGCCCGAAACGCCGATTCCTACGGCGTTTCTTTGACATTTCGCCGCTGTCGTGTTATCATTGCTCCAATGGTTTTGGTCGTTGCAATGGTATATTTTGCGGCGAAATATCTTACGGGTACGGCGTTCCGGCTTGCTGGTCACAAGCACGAAACGTCGTTTCTTTATGTAATTTTCAAGGTACAGGGCGGCGCATTTTAGAAGCTACGCGCCGCGGCGGTCGCTATTAATAAGGAATCCCGATGAAGTCAAGCACTTTCCCGATTCCCAGCCCGCTGTTGTCCGGCTTTAACATACCGCTTTCGTCGTAATGCCCGCCGCCTATGCAATAGGCGTATAGCTTCGGGTGGGTCAACTTCATGCGTTGAAAGCGGTTTGGTGTACCATCGTGTAAAATTCCGAAACAACAAAACATGCACCCGGTCCGGTCGCACATAGTTGTTTGAAGCGGTACGTCCCCGATGTCTAAAAGCGATTGTTGCCCGTCCCGCTCGATGATTTCGCCGTAAACACGCGACGCATACGGAATCCCGGTCATTTTCAAATAGTGCAAAACGTCTTGTTCCGTCCAAAAACTCATAGGCTGGGAACGTCCGCTTTCAAAAGAATTGCACCCCGTTTTTAACCAGCCCGATTCTCTTTGTTCGCTTTCATCGGTCATTGTTCCGATAATAGGTTTGCGCCCCGTTTTCCGTTCGTATCGGTGTAAGGCGTTTTTTTTTATGTGGTCACAACAATGCGGTGCTATTGCGAACGGGGCTTCCGTTAAATATTTGAACTTGACATACCGTTTGCGAAAACGTGTTTGTGCTTCGTTATCACCTATTCCGTTCATGGCTTTTATTGCAAATTCGCTTCCTTTACGAAAATAGAAAATATGCTTCGCAACTTCCTTCCCGATGACGGGATAGCCATATTCGTCAATAACTTGCCGGAACGTAACCTTCGGGCGCACGGTGACGACGTTTTCAATCGTCTTTACAAAGTCTTTAATTTCCGGGTATTCCAGCCCGGTGTCCGAAAATACGGCGGGAACATCGGGGAAAATGCGCCGTACAAGGTCAAGTAAAACAGTGCTGTCCTTCCCGCCGCTGAATGACACGTACACATTTCCGTTAAATTTCGTATACCATTCAATAATCCGGGCTTGCGTAAGCTGTATCTTTCCTTGCAATGACCGCGCTTGAAGCTGTCTTAACTGTTCCCGTGTATGCCGCACCTTGCACCCCCTTCCGCCGCTCCCGGCGTTTAATTGGCTTTTAATAAATCTTCCAAACTTTCAAGACATTGTTGCGTCGTATAGCCAAAGCCCTTTATACCTGTTTCCGTGTCCTTCATCGTAAAGAGAAAGCCCCGGCTTACAACGACAACCCGCTTTTCCTTGCTTTTGGGTAGCTTTACGCTGTATTCCTTACCGTATTGCATATAAGCCTTTGCCACGTCCCGCTTCCCCCTTTTAAAATTCTTTTGTTCCCCCGCGCCGCTTCTCGCTTAAATATCAAGCGGGGCGTTGTTTCCGGGAATCGGCGGGCGGGTAATAAGTAAGATTCGCTTTTGCGTTTTATGTTCGGAAAACTGGTCGAATCGCTCCACCTTGAAGCCCTCGCGTTCAAGGCCGGATACGCCCCGAATCACACGTTCAAAAACCTTTAAATCCCAGCTTTCTTGTTCCGCGCCGCAATCAATCGTCACATAAAGCACCGCGCCGCACTCCTTTCCCTTTATCCCTTTGCTCTGCGTTTACACGGGCTTGCAACCGTTATCCCGCTACGGGATAGCCGCATTACACCGCCAAAAGGCGGTTTACATTTCATATAAATGCGCGTCCGTTTCCGTCCCGAAATACCCGGTCGGGCGCGGAAAGCAATTATTGTCGGCGTAGTATTCCAGTTCGGCACGTTCGCGTTCTTCCGCGCGGGCGGCGGTGGTTTCGGCGTACAGCTTTTCACGCTGGGCGCGGCCTATGCCGCTGATGATTCTTTTCGCGTCGGGCGTCCATCCGTTATAGCCGGGCGTGATATGCACCTTCACTTTGACGCTCCGCCCGCGGGTGCATATTTCGGTAAAACACGGTCAAGTAAAATTCCCACCTTGTAATCTTCAACCGCTTTTTCTTCCGTATACCGTTCGGCGGGGAACCAATCTGTTCCGTTGATGACGATGTAACTTTTCCCGTCCCGCTCCCGGTGCTCGATACTCGTAACGTTCGGAACTCTTTTTTCTTCGTTCATTTCGATTCCCTCCGTTTTATATAGGCAGGGCGGGCGGTTAAACCTGTCCCTATTTCCCCTTATCCCGGCGCATGGTATGATTTCACAGGGAAAGGAAGTGCGTTTATGCAAATGCCGAATGTAGTTACAACCCTCAAAATTAAGGAAAAGAACTTTATTTTTCACGTTCAAGCGTATCGCCGCTTGTCTGAATCCGAAATGAAACATTCCCTTGCGGCATGGTTACAACAAACCCGACGCACGTCTATTCCCAGTAATAAAACAATTACAGTCATATCAATTCACGGATATGAGGGCGAAGGGAACTTATAATCATTTCTTCTTTTTGTTCCGCTGTGTACAAATCCGATTTAATGTAGGGGCTGTTTTTAGGTATAAAAACGCTAATTGAACGCTTTTCAATGTCACATTCGACAATGTAAACCGTGTTATCGTCTGCTATCATGCTTCACCTTCTTTCATTAAAGTAGGGCGGGCGGTTAAACCGTGGCGGGCGGTTAAACCGCCGCGTGCGTAATACTGCGAACGGGATTTTTAGCCTTGGGGCTTGCGGCGAACTCAATTCCCTTCATCATTAAGTAGGCCATTTCCTGTTCGCGTTCTGGCAATTTTGAAAACATTTTTGCTATTTCGATTGCCCTGTTCCCCTGTTCGCGTGTAACTTCGTTATGCTCGTTCATTTTTATGCCCCCCTCTCATGTCGTCCGGCCAGCACCCGTATTCTTTGAAATGCCACTCGGCATACTTCTGTATGTTTTCCGGGTCGGAGTAATATTTCTCCGCCATTTGACACAACATATGTGCAATGTGGTCGTTTACGGTAGTTTTGGGGGCGCAAATCGTTTTTGCGTTCATGGGCTTTCACTTCCCTTCGTTATGTATTAGTGGGGCTAACTACCGCCGCCCCGTTGATTTTGCTTTGCTTATGCAATTTCCCGGCAAGCCCGGAATATCGGTGACATGGAATAATTGTCCGGGCGGATATATTCGCCATCGTTGTCCTTGTGTATTTTTGAACGGCGGACACGTTCGCCGTCTTGCTTGTACGTGACGGTCTTTTCCGTCCGGCTAATTATTTTCACCGTAAAAATACAATCGCTGTTACACGCGCTTGTCGTTGCATAGGTTTTGCCCGGTTCAAATTTCATGTTCTTTCCCTCCTGCATATGGGTTGGCGGGTACGTTTATATTTCATAAGCGGCCTATACGGACATTATATTTTCTTCAAATGTCCATGTCAAGCCCTTTGAGATATTTATTTTCTATTAATGGCTTGACACGGACATTTCACACGGCTATACTGAAACCACAAAAAAATAAAGGAGGTGAAATCATTGGAAGTGTACGAACGTATACGCGAATTGCGGAAAAACCATCTGAAATTGACGCAAGAAAATTTCGGTGAAATTTTAGGTGTGAATCGTTCCGTGATAAAAAACATTGAATTAAATGTTTTAGCGCGTCCAGACCAAAAAGAACCGCTCTATAAATTAATTTGCAAAACTTTCAACGTTAATTATGAGTGGTTGACAACCGGGGAAGGTGAAATGCAAGTCGAAACGAAAGATTCATTTGTAAAACGGCTTTCCGCTGAATATGGCTTGAACTTCTTTCTTGAAAAGATTGTTTCAACATATTTGAATCTGGAAGGTGAAGCCCTAGCGAATGTCAACGCATGGTTTGATGACATTGCGAAAGCGATTAAAGAAACGCCGGCTTCCGAACCTGTAAGCGTTGTCGCGGAACTCGAAAAAAGGACCCTTTACAATCAAAAAAAAGCCGCAAGGCAAGAATCTGTTAATATGGAAGCGGCGAATGAATTGTCACTTGAAGATGAAGCGGACGCATTCGCAGCCATTGCCGCCGAACGTGCGCGCGCTGAGTTCTTAAAAGAAAAAAGACAGGAATCACAAATATTTATTGCGAAAGAATCCGACGCGGTTTAACCACGTCATATAATCCCGAATGGGACATGCTGTTAAATAAATAAACAGCCGCCCGGCGTAGCGTGGGCGGCGTGTACGATACATACATGTACATACTCAACTGCAACCAACGTTACACCGGGCATTCTTTAGGCTTTATAGTTATAACCTTTGTGCCGTATTTCTGCGGCTTAAAAAACCGAAAGGGGTGTATGTATGCAAGAACAAAGCCAGCAAGGAAAACCCAAAAAGCCATTTTACAAGAAATGGTGGTTCATCGTGATTGTTGTCGTTATTATTATTGGGGCGTTTGCTTCACAAGGCCAAAATAATAATGACACAGCGCAAGCGTCAAGCGTCGCCGTAAACGCAACAACCGAACCCACTACGGAACCGCAAGACGAAACAACGACGCAATCAACGCCAGAACCGACACAAGAACCTACGTCCGAACCGACGCCGGAAGTTACACCCGAACCAACACAAGAACCCACGCCGGAAGCGACGCAAGAACCGACGCCCGAACCCACCAACAATATTACAATGGGGCAAAAGAACGCATTAAATTCAGCGAAACAATATTTAGATTTTTCCGCATTTTCTTATCAAGGCTTGATAAAGCAATTAGAATACGAACAATATTCTAATGATGAAGCGATTTACGCCGCCGAAAACTGCGACGCGGATTGGAACGAACAAGCGTTGAAGTCTGCGGTTGCTTACTTGGATTATTCTGCTTTTTCATATACAGGATTAATCAAACAATTAGAACATGAAGGATTTACCCATGACGAAGCGGTATACGGCGCAAGCCGTTGTAATGCCGATTGGGACGAACAAGCCGCTGCAAGCGCAAAAGCATATCTTGATTATTCCTCTTACTCACGCAATGAATTAATTGAACAGTTGGAATATGAAGGCTTCACCAATGAACAGGCGGTATACGGCGTTCAAGCGAACGGATATTAAAAATAAAAATTGCCGCCCGGTGTTACCAGCACCGAACGGCGGCGGTTGTGAAATGCACCTTCTAAAATACTATTCCACGCCCCCTATTATATCGCGCCGGGGCGTGATGTGAAAGGGGTTTTTTATTATGAAAACCGTTATTTACGCCCGGTATAGTCACGGTCCGAATCAAACGGAACAGTCCATCGAAGGGCAAATGCGCGTATGCAAGGAATACGCCGAAAAGAAGGATTTAATCATCGTGGGGGAATACATAGACAGGTCAATAAGCGGGACGACGGACGAACGCGAACAATTTCAAAAAATGTTAAGGGACAGCGACAAAAAATTGTTTGAAGCCGTGCTGGTTTATAAAATGGACCGTTTCAGCCGCAACCGTTACGATTCTGCTATATACAAAGCCCGGTTGAAGAAAAACGGCGTTAAAATATTTTACGCTATGGAAGCAATCCCGGACGGACCGGAAGGAATCATCCTTGAAAGCCTTCTTGAAGGAATGGCCGAATACTATTCGGAAGAACTGTCCCAAAAAATACGCCGCGGTTATCGTGAAACGGCGTTAAAATGCAAAGCAACGGGCGGTCCCGCGCCGCTTGGGTACAAGGTAACGCCGGATAAGCATTACGCTATAAACGACGATACCGCGCCGATTGTGCAAAAAATATTTACCATGTACGACGAAGGAACGCCCATCGTCGATATATGTCGGGAATTAAACGATATGAATATCAAAACCGCTATCGGCGGCGAATTTAATAAAAACAGCTTGCGGGCAATGCTTAAAAATGAAAAGTACATAGGGGTTTATAACGCGGTCGGCGTTCGCGTCGAAGGCGGGATTCCCGCTATAATTGAAGCGGAAGTTTTCGGGCGGGTGCAAATCCGAATACAGGCGAACCGCCGTGCGCCAGCGGCGTTTCGGGCAAAGGTGGATTATATGCTTTCGGGGAAATTATTTTGCGGCAAATGCAAATCGTTAATGATGGGCGTTCACGGCACAAGCAAAACAGGCGTGAAGCACTATTATTACATGTGCGGGAATAAGCAGCGGACGAAAACGTGCGACAAGAAAGATGTAAAAAAAGAATGGCTTGAAAACCTTGTCGTTTCCGAAACGGTGAAATATATCCTTCAACCCGAAAAAATAGATATTATCGCAAAGCGTTGCGTCGAAATCCATAAAAAGGAATCATCCCAAAATACGGAACTCGCGCTTTTAAAAAATCAACTTGCCGATACGAACAAGGCATTGAATAACGTCATGGCGGCGATTGAACAGGGCGTTATAAATAAAACCACTAGAACACGTATGGCCGAACTGGAACAGGCGCAAGAAAAAATTGAATTTGAAATCGGGCTTCTAAACGTTCGGCAACCGTCTTTGAACGAACGTCAAATAAAATACATGCTTTCGCAGTTCGTCCGGGAAACGGACGAAACGCTGGCGGAATACAACAAAGATATTATTGATTGCTTCGTCAACGCGGTTTATATTTACGATGACAAGCTAATCATTACCTACAACCTTTCAAATGAAAAATCCGAACTCGAAAGCTCGGATTTCCATTTCCTTGACGGCCTTCCAGCCGATTCTTGCATTGAAGATAAGTGTTCGAGTACAGAACACTATACTGGAGGTGGCGGGAATCGAACCCGCGTCCGAAGACCCATCGGTAAAGACTTCTCCCATCACAGTTGGTTATTAAGGATTCCCCTGGCAGGCCGCAAACCAACACGCGGCAAGCTTAGGTAGCTTCATGGGTTCTTTTTACGCTGCAAAGCTTAGGCGCAAAAGTTCCCCGCATAATCGACGCCGGTTACCGAGCCTGCGGGAGAACTCGGGCCGACGGCCGCTATACTAAGCGGCTAAAGCTAATTGTCTGTTGTCGTTTCTTTTTTAAGGTTCGGTTTTTATAACGCAGTCACCGTCTGCGGATGGCTATCCGTACTTTCAAAATCCCCGTCGAGACCATTACACCCCCGTGTCTGAAATAAGTCAAAATATAAAACCCTTTATATGATTGACCTTATATATATTATTATACTTAACCCCTTCGTGCGCCGCAATGCGTAAAATTCAATTATATTTTAAATTTATTAGTCTTATACGATTGAAAACTTGTG
>QMCD01002918.1_pt1 | contig 11958 bp, 9 predicted proteins | sample 1821841 | NCBI WGS metagenome assembly QMCD01 (sample SAMN01991225, study PRJNA193472) | Termite gut metagenome, whole genome shotgun sequencing project. | isolation source: worker | host: Macrotermes natalensis | reverse complement strand
CTATCTTTACATCGTCAAACGAGATAAATAAGTAGAAAAACAATTAAAAAAATACGTTATGAGAAATTTAATAAAAACCATTATCCTTGCCGGAGTAATTACCCTCAATTTCTCTTGCTACACGACAACGGGAACCGTGACATACACATACGTTGAACCTGCGCCTGCTACAGCGGTCGTTGTTACCACCATACCGATTGCTCCTCAGGCGGTTGTTGTTACCACCGGACCCGGTACAATCCGCCAGCCCGGTTCGAAATATATCTGGATAGACGGCTATTGGGCGTGGGACGCCTATTCCGGAAATTACACCTGGGTAAACGGCTATTGGGCGTTGGCTCCTTACAGTAATGCCGTTTGGTTGCCGGGATATTGGGAGTACAGAGCGGCGAACGCGGGCTATGTGTGGATACATGCCGGTTGGGCGCCACGCGGATACACCGTTACTTACGGAACGTACAATAACCGGTTCGATTACTACGGACGAGAAGTTTACTATGCACGTCCTACACAACGAACCTCGCGCGGATATGTAATTACCTACGACCACCGTCCGCAATACGCCACGCGGACATACAGTAGCAGTCCGGTTCAAAACAATACGCGCAGTTCATCTTCAAGCAGTACAAGAAGTTCATCATCAAGCACCACAAGAAGCAGTTCAAGTACGACTACGCGCTCATCCTCACAACCGGCTAATCAGAGTACACGAAACTCGTCAAGCGTTACCGGGCGGAGTTCATCGGGCGGCTCAAGTACCACAAGAAGTTCATCCGGAACAACCTCCCGAAGCTCCACCGGAAGCACATCACGAAGCACCCCTCAAACCTCGCGCGAAGCAACGCCGAGCAGCACACGAAGCTCATCTGCCGCTCCGGCTCGCGCAACACAAAAGGAGACCACAAGGAGCTCTTCCGGAACTACCCGAAGCGCTACGCAAAGTTCCTCTGGAACTACAACCACCCGAAGCGCTGCGCCAAGCAGTACAAGAAGCTCTTCCGGAACTTCTACCCGGAGTTCATCGGGAAGTAGCAGTTCTTCTTCCGGCAGAGCAAGAACCCGGTAATTCATTGTAAAATAGAGTGTTGGAAAAGGTTGCATCATGCTCTCGCAGCATGATGTAGTTTCCCGTTGTTCAATATCCTGGCTTTATTGACATCGAACAGCTGTAAAAATGAGAAAGAAGACAGAGCGAAAACGGTAACAGAATGTACCTTCGTTAAAGAGACGCAAATCGGCGAAAAATAGAAATGAAAAACCTAATCAAGAGATGAAAAAGAGACGAGATTGAGTAGGAAGATTTAGAAAGTTGCGCCCGGCACGAATAAGGGATTTTACAATGAAAAAAATCATTTTTTTTATCGCTTTAGGTATTATTTCAGTGAATATACACGCTCAAAACAGTCAAACTGTTGAACCCGAAATGGTATTCGTACAAGGCGGTACATTTCAGATGGGCTGCGGCAACGAACAGCGTGGTTGTTATTACTACGAAAAACCCTCGCATAGCGTAACGGTGAGTGATTTTAGTATAGGTAAATATGAGGTTACACAGGCGCAGTGGCAAGCGGTTATGGATACTAATCCGAGCCGTTTCAAGGGAGATAATTTACCGGTGGACAATGTAAACTGGAACGATACGCAGGAATTTATACAAAAACTTAATGCCATGACGGGCAAAAATTACCGCTTGCCCACCGAAGCCGAATGGGAATACGCCGCTCGAGGCGGTAATAAAAGTAAAGGCTACATATACAGCGGAAGCAACAATGTGGATGATGTAGCATGGTATAGAGATAACAGCGACAGCACACATGCAACAGGAACAAAATTGTCCAATGAGCTTGGTATATACGATTTAACCGGCAATGTGTGGGAGTGGTGTTTCGACGCGCATACCGACTATCCGGATTCTGCTCAAATTAACCCTGTGGTAGTTGCCTACAGCAATTCTCTTCGCATGCTTCGCGGTGGCGATTGGAATGGTGATGCGAAGTATGTCCGTGTTACTTACCGGAACTGGGCTAGCCCCAACTATCATACCAATGAATTTGGTTTCCGCCTTGTCTTAGGGGGGCATGTCATAGACACTATTCCGCAAGCTCCCCCCGTTCCCCCTCCTGCTCCCGAACCGACTTTTGAGGAACGAACTGCCAACAGTATAGATTATATTGCAAAGCGCAACGACTCGCAAGAGGATAGAATTAAACAGTTAGAAAAGGAAAATCAAGAATTGAGAAAAGAAATTAGTGATTTAAAAGAATATGTTAATGAAAATATTGAATGGATAAGCACCGGATCCTACGGCGGGTCATCCTCTTCCGCTTCCAGGGAAAGCAGTTTGATGGGGTTAAGGGAACAAATCAACTATTTACAAAATGAAATAAACAACTTACGCTACGAATTACAAAGAAAATGATTTTGAAAAATAAAGATTAAAAAGCATTGTAACGGCGTAATCTCTTCAAGTTTGCGCTAATTTGTAATCGCGCGAGTCGGCGAGGAGCTTGAAGTCAAAAATGACTCCATTCAGCAGGCATTTCACTGAAAATAAAAAAAATCATATTTTCCCAATCAAATAACAACAATTTACTATATTTGTAGGTAACATTTTTAGAACAGTCGTTTTTACCGGTTTAATTACATGAAGCATATTTTTTATATTTTCATCCTATCCATACTCTCGTCCTCTTTTGCCGTTGCAAAAGAGACAACGCTCTCAGGAGTTGCCGAAACCTATGCGGGAAAAACGCTTACATTGCGGATTTTTACCGATCAAATCGTGAAAAATGAAATAATCCTGTCGGAAGTAACGGTTGATACTGCCGGATTTTTTTCATTCGTTGTTGATATTGTATCTCCCATTCAGGTATTTATTCCGATGGACTTGTACAATGGTTTTATTTATTTGGAACCGGGAAAGTCATATCAGGTAAAACTGCCTGAATTCATCGAGAAATCTTTGCCTCAAAAATTAGATCCCTATTTTGTGCCTACGGATTATTTACTGGAAATCGAAGCGCTGGAAAGGGGCGATTTTAACTTCCAGCTGATGGAGTTTGAGGAAGCTTTTGACTTTTACTCCATCAAGCATTTGATATACGGTAATGATCAGGATTCCATACGGGCATCTATTCGCGATATGCGGAATATTTTTTCCGATCTTAGCCACCCGTTTCAAGTCCGTTTCAAGGAATACCGTTTCTTACTGCTGGAAAACCTCTCTTTCGGAATTGCGCAGGATAGCATCATTGCACAACTCAATCAAATGGGTACGGATATGGAAAATCCGGCTTTTTGGGATGTCTTCGACAATATTTTTTCCGATTTCATCCGGAATTCTGCCGATAATAAAGAGGATTATTCCATGTTCAGGAAGATCGTGGAAGACGGTAACGCCAAAATGCTTTTCCTCCTGCTGAAAAATCGCTACGGAATAACGGACGCTTACCTGAAGGAGCTGGTGGCAATCAAGCTGATTTCAGACCTGGTAAATGTGGAAGATTTCGATAAGTTCAAGGTAATTGAGCTGCTCCGAAAGCTTGGGGGAGGCATTCAGGCAGAACAAAATCGTGAAGTGTTGACATCCGTGATCGAAAGGGCTATAGCCAATACGATCGGTTCACCGGCTCCCGATTTCATCGGAACGGATGCAAAAGGCAAGCAACATACTTTATCCGACTACAAAGGTAAATACATATATCTTAATGTCGGAAACACGCAGATAGACCAGACACAAAAAGATTTGAATGTCCTGTCGCGGTTTTACGATACCTATAAAAAAGAGCTGGTAGTTATTAATCTGTTCCTGTATGATACTCCCGAACAGGTTGCCCGCACTGCCGCTCCGTACAAGGATAAGATGATATTTTTACATATCGACCATCCTGATTTATTGCGGAAAATCTATCGGATTCAAAATATTCCCTCCTCCTTTTTATTGGATAGAGACGGAAATTTCCTCATGACAAAAGGCGCGGAACCGAATGATGAACTGCGTGTTTTCTTGCAGCGTATTATTCCAAGCCGGTAATCAATATTGTGCGAAGGCACGAAGAAGTGAAAAGGCACAGACAATTAAAATTACGCTTATCTGCCATATTACCTCTCATGTCAAAGCCGATGAATTTTATGAACACAAAGACACAAAGAATACGAAGTTGTGTTTATTTTTGTGAACTTCATGTCTGTGTTCGCCATTTTCCGTTAAGGGAAATACGGATAAGCATACTTTTTATATCACCGCCAAAATTTTTACCTTCATTGTTTTTTGATATTTTTCCGACACCATGAATTTTCTATCTTGTTAATAATCGGAAAGATGTTATTTTTTTAATAATTTTGATGAGGTTGCCCTGTTTTTTATTCTATTTCTCCCTGTTTTTATAAACCTTATTCGTACATTTGCGCAATTTTTTGATTAAAATTTTTCGCAAAATGAAAACATCCCTTTCGGAGGTATTCTATCCGAAGCTATTTTCCTCTCTTAAAGGCTACAATAAAGAGAAATTCACGGCAGATGCCGTTGCCGGTATTATTGTCGGAATCGTAGCTATTCCATTAGCCATTGCCTTTGCCATTGCTTGCGGACCAAAGATTAGTCCCGCCGAAGGATTGATAACCGCCATCATTGCCGGTTTCCTCATCTCTTTATTGGGAGGTTCCAAAGTACAGATCGGAGGACCGACCGGCGCGTTTGTCCCGGTTATCGCCTTAATTATCCAGCAAAACGGAGTCGGAGGGTTGATGATTGCCACCATTATGTCCGGAATTTTATTGATAGTAATGGGATTCTGTAAGCTCGGAAGCATCATCAAGTTTGTTCCTTACCCTGTAATTGTCGGTTTCACCGGCGGAATTGCCCTTATTATCTTCTCGCAGCAAATGAACAACCTCTTCGGATGGGGCATTGACCCGAATGAAATTCCGGCAGATTTTATCAACCAGTGGATATGTTATTTCCGTCATTTTACCGAGTTTAACTGGTGGGCATTTGGCGCCGGACTTGTCAGTTTGGGCATTATTATCCTGTCTCCGAAATTTTCTAAAAAAATACCGGGATCATTCATTGCCATTATTATAGTTACGATTGCAGTTTGGATATTGAAAAACTATTGGGACGTGGATGAAATCAAAACGATCGGAGATTTGTACGTATTACCCGAGGGAATTCCGTCCCCGCGTATGCCGCAGGTCGAACTTGAATCGGGGAAAACCATGCTCGACCTTATTCAACAGCTGTTTCCGGCAGCATTTACCATTGCCATGCTCGGTTCGATAGAGGCGCTGCTCTCGGCTACTGTTGCCGACGGCGCTATCGGCGATAAGCACGACTCAAATACCGAATTAATCGGACAGGGAATCGCTAACGTGATAGTTCCTTTCTTCGGCGGGATTCCGGCAACCGGTGCCATTGCCCGCACGATGACAAACATCAACAGTGGCGGACGTACTCCTGTCGCGGGAATTATTCATGCGGTTGTGCTACTGGTTGTTCTGCTGTTTTTAAGCCAGCTGGTTATGTACATTCCGATGACCTGCCTGGCAGCTGTCCTGGTGGTGGTTTGTTACAACATGAGCGGCTGGAAAACATTCGTTTCGCTGGCTAAAAATCCGAAATCGGATTTTACCGTACTAATGGTTACTTTCGCCTTGACACTCGTGTTTGGACTTTCAATCGGAATCGGAATCGGACTGCTGCTCGCAGTGGTACTTTTCATTAAACGTACCAGCGAGGCTTCGGTGATCCGTATTTTCCGCGATGAAATCGATCCGGGGAAAAATCTCGACGTTTCATTACATGAAGAAAAACTCGTTATTCCGGAAGGCGTGGAAGTGTATGAAATAGATGGTCCTTACTTCTTCGGTGTTGCCAATAAGTTCGATGAAATCATGAAAATAATTGGCGACAAGCCGAAAGTGCGCATCATTCGTATGCGTAAAGTGCCGTTCATCGACTCAACCGGTATTCACAACCTGGAGACCTTATGCGAACAATCCGGTCGGGAAGGCATACAGATTATCCTTTCGGGAGTAAATAAGCATGTACGGGAGACGCTGGAAAAAGCAGGATTCCCTAAACTGATAGGCGACGAGTATATTTGTTCCAACATTAATGAGGCATTAAAAAAATCGTCAAAAATTGTTTTAAATTCATAAACAATTTTTACATTTACAGCTTCTCAAATTAAAAAGGGTTATTATATGAGCAGTAAGGAATCGGACATCCGCTATTCTTTTATAAACAAGCTTAAGGAATTAATATTGGATGAATCGCTGGTAGAAGACCTGAGCCGGATTTACATACCTATGGCAAATCTGATTTCGGAAGGGTTGAATACAGCCGCAAAAACGCAAATCATAGGAATAAACGGAGCGCAGGGCGCCGGAAAAACGACTTTCTGCAACCTCCTTAAGGTTGTGCTGGAAAAGGGGTACGGAATGAATGTGGCGCTTTTAAGCATTGACGACCTCTATTTCAAGCGTACCGAAAGAGAAAAACTGGCGCGGGAGATACATCCCCTGCTGATTACCAGAGGCGTTCCGGGAACGCATGATATACGGTTAGGAGAGAAAGTGCTGGATAAATTATGCTGTGCCCGTCCTAAAGAGACAACGCGCATCCCCCGTTTCAACAAGGCGATAGATAATCAGTATCCCGAATCGGAATGGGATAAATTTACCGGCAGACCGGATGTAATTCTTTTTGACGGTTGGATTATGGGGGCAGTCGAGCAGCCGGAAGCCGATTTAAAAGAGCCTGTCAACGATCTCGAAAAACTCGAAGACTCCGACGCCGTGTGGAGGTCTTACGTCAACGAACAGCTTAAAACAGTCTATAAGCCGTTTTTCGAGCAGTTGGACTTGTTAGTCATGCTGAAAGTCCCTTCCTTTGATAAAATATACGAATGGAGAGCGTTGCAGGAAGAGAAGCTGAAAATCCGTAACCAGGGACAAAAAAAGCTGCGAATCATGGAACCTGACGAGTTGAAGCGATTCATTGCCCACTACGAAAGACTCACTAAGCACATCCTGGACGAAATGCCCGAACGGGCGGATATGCTCTTCAGGGTGAATGATAACCACCGGATTTATATTTAGAAATGTGTAAAGGAAAGATCGCGACACCGAAAAAAACCTTTTGAAAGCAATAACAGAACAATCGCTTATTTTTTTGAGTTTTAAAAACTTTCCTTGCCGTCAAAATTTTTCTTAGCATTTTAATAATATTTCGCTTATAAATTATACGTTTGTGCCATTATAAAATTACAAATATGAGATATAGGGTACTCGTTCTTGATATTGACGGAACACTGACTAATTCGCAAAAAATTATTACATCAAAAACCGGACGGATATTACGCGAAGTACAAAAACAGGGCATCCGATTAGTCCTGGCATCAGGACGCCCTACTCCCGGTATTACGCCACTTGCCGAAGAACTTGAATTGGAAAAATTTGGCGGATTTATTCTTCCGTTCAACGGCGCAAAAATAATTGATTATCAAAATAAAAAGAGCATTTTTGAGCAGGTTTTACCAATGGCGGAGATTCCGTTGCTTTATCAATCTTCGCAGGAGTATAACATTCCCATTGTAACGTATGACGACTGTTCGATTATTACCGAAAAGAGCGATGACGAATATGTGAATATCGAAGCCCGCATTAACCGGATGCCCGTAAGACAGGTTGATAGCTTTATTGATACGGTTGATTTCCAGGTAACGAAATGCCTGATGGTAGGCGAAGGCGGCTATCTGGGTAATGTAGAGGTAGAGATGAAAGCGCGTTTTGGCGACCGCCTGAATGTATACCGTTCCGAACCGTTCTTCCTGGAAATTATGCCGCAGAATATCGACAAAGCCTACTCGCTGGGTAAATTGTCGGAATATCTGGGTTGCCCTAAAGAGGAGATGATTGCTTGCGGCGACGGTTTCAATGATTTGTCGATGATTAAGTACGCCGGTTTGGGCGTCGCAATGGCGAATGCACAACCCGTAGTAAAGGAATCGGCTGATTTTATTACGCTTTCCAACGACGACGACGGGGTAGCTTATGTGGTGGAAAAATTTATGTTGAATTAACAGGGCGAAAAGTACCCAAAGGGTCGAAAATCGAATTTATGCGAGCGATAGTCCGGAAGTAACATATTAAATTTTACAAAAATCCCGGTTTTAATTCATAAATTCACTATCTTTACGGACAAGAAAAAGCAGGAAAATGCGTTGAAATACAACGTTAAAATGTTTGTAAATATGAAGTATCCAACTATATCACAATCTCCCCATAAGAACAAAACGACCATCCTTTGTTCCTTATTCCTTGTTCTTTGCTCCTTTGTCCCTTTGTCCTTTTCCGCTTCGGCGCAGGAGTTGAATTGCCGTATCCAGATAAATTCGGATAAAATTGAGGGGACAAACCGCGAGGTGTTTAACGAATTGAGTAACAAATTGACGGAATTTGTCAATTCGCGAAAATGGACGGACGCCGTTTTTCTTAATGAGGAACGAATTGAGTGTAACCTGATTTTTACCATATCCGAAATGAGTGGAGACTATTTTTCAGGCGATTTACAGGTACAGACAAGCCGTCCCGTATTCAATTCCTCCTACACTACCACCCTGTTTAATTTCAAAGATTCCAATATCAAGTTTAATTATTCGCAATTCGAACGGCTTGAGTTCTATGACAACAGTTTCGATTCCAACCTCACGTCGCTTGTTGCCTACTATATCAATATTATTCTGGGACTGAATTTCGATTCATACAGCCGCTATGGAGGCAGCAGGTATTTTGACAAAGCCTCAGCCATTGTGGCGCTGGCTCAAAGCTCGGACGACGCCGGCTGGAAGGCGTTTCAAAGCGAGCGAAACCGGTATGCCCTCATCAGTAATTATCAGGATGAAAGTTTGAAAAGACTTCGTGATGTGATTTACGAATACCATCGTCTCGGACTGGATGAAATGAGTATAAATGTGGCAAAAGGACGCGATAAAATCTACTCCATACTGCCGTATTTGCGTGATATGAATCGTGCCAAGCCCTATTCGATAGCCATCATCCTCTTTGCCGAAGCCAAAAGAGATGAATTACTGGATATGTTCGGCAATTCATCCCAAAAAGAGAAGAAAGAAGTTTACGAGATTTTGAAAGGAATTTTGCCGACGGAAAGCCGGTTGGATGAATTGTTGAAACAATAAGTATAATNTATAATGAACTATGTTAAAGACACTTACCGTAGAAAATTATGCGCTGATTGATAAGTCGGTTATCCGGTTTCCAAGCGGTTTTTCTGTGATTACGGGAGAGACCGGAGCGGGAAAATCTATTTTGTTGGGTGCGCTGAATCTGATACTTGGACAGAAGTCCGATGCCAAATCCATAAAAAATCCTGATAAAAAATGCGTCACCGAAGGAATTTTCGATGTTTCGGCATACCGTTTACAGCCGTTTTTCGAGGAAAATGAGCTGGATTACGATGATGAGTGCATCATCCGGCGGGAAATTGCCCCGAATGGAAAATCGCGTTCGTTCGTAAACGACACGCCGGTAGCCGTTTACGTATTGAAAGAGCTTGGGGAGAAGCTGATTGATATTCATTCCCAGCATAAAAACCTGTTGCTCAACGATAGTCAATTTCAACTGAATATCATAGATATGGTTGCCGGAAACGGAAAGGAATTGGCGCATTACCGCCATTTGTACAGCCGTTTTTGCAGTGATAAAAAGCGGTTAAAACAGCTGATTGAGGAGGCAGGCAAAAAGAATGCAGATAAAGATTTCCTTGATTTCCAGCTAAGCCAGCTGAAAGAGGCAAACCTTTCGGAAACCGAACAGGAGGAGCTGGAAGCGGAAGCCGCCATGCTGACGCACAGCGAGGAGATAAAGGCAGCATTGTCAAAAACCTGGTGGTTGCTTGCCGGAAATGACCAAAATATCAATGCCGATTTGAAAGAGGCAATCGCGTCCGTTCAGGCTATTTTGCCGGTTCTTCCCGCTTCGGAAGATGTTGTGCAACGGCTCAATTCCTGTTTCATTGAACTGAAAGAAATTACGAGAGAGCTGGACTTGATGCAAAACGACGTGGAGATAAATCCGCAACAGCTGGAATACATCAACAGCCGTTTGGATACGATCTATTCGTTGGAGAAGAAACACAATGTTTCGACCGTGAAGGAGCTGTTGCAGTTGCAGCAAACGATGGAAGAGCAGTTACAGCAACTTGATTTCTGTTCCGAAGAAATCGAACGTTTATCAAAAGATACCGAAAAACAGGAAACCGCTCTTCGAGAACTGGCTCAAACGCTTTCCGGAAATCGAAAAAAAAAATCGCCGGAAATTGAGCATGAGATTGTTGGAATATTGCACCACCTGGGCATGCCAAACGCCCGGCTTTCAATACAATTCGACCTAAAAGAGTCGCTTTCCGCCGATGGAATCGATGAAGTTAATTTCCTCTTCTCCGCCAACAAAGACCGCCGGCTTCAACCGATTGCAACCATTGCGTCGGGTGGGGAAATTTCTCGGGTGATGTTGAGCCTTAAATCGGTTATTTCGCGCTCTTCCGGGCTGCCAACCATTATTTTGGATGAAATAGATACGGGCGTTTCGGGTGAAATTGCCGATAAAATGGGAACAATTATGCAACAAATGGGCGAAACGATGCAGGTAATCAGCATTACCCACCTGCCGCAAATCGCCTCCAAAGGAACCGTTCACTACAAAGTATTTAAAACCGATAACGAAAAGGGTACGACTTCCAACATCAAACAGCTATCCGCCGAAGAGCGCGTAACCGAAATTGCGCAGATGCTGAGCGGAACAAACCTCACAGAGGCAGCAATACGGAACGCGGAGGAATTACTGGGAAGATAATTGTGACACGGATGGCATGACCATTATTCCGCCCGGCATTTTATTCGAATACATAATTTCTATCTTTCTATACCTTCGACAGATTTTACACGACTAATTCCAAATTACGCTTTTTCCCGTACCATCTCCACAATCTCCCGCATTTTTTTCTGTACGTGTTCATATCCTTTCTCTTTGATATGAGGTAAGATGCAGGCGGAACAGTCTTTAATTCCATTAGGTAAATAGGTAAAACTGCCGCCGCAATCTTTCCCAAGCGTATAGAGCGGACAGTAACAAAACATACAATTGAATTCTTCCGGGTTGTCGGTTTTATGACACGGGAAGTATTCACATTTTTTATTGCAGAAAAACCGATAGTTCATAAATGTATTTCAAAATTAAAAAACAAGACTGATGCGAAAATGATTTGTGAAATTATTTTTAATGCTTATCCGCCATATCATCCTTACCGAAAAATAGTAAACACAAAGGCGCGAAGCTCACAAAGAAAATAAAAATAAATACAGTTTCATAGCTCTTTATGACTTTGTGTTTATAAAATTCATTGAATTTTATAAAATTTGTATAGAAAAAAGGCAGAAAATCAATTTAATTCATTAATTCTCTGCCTTTTGTCGAGGTAGAGGGATTCGAACCCCCGACCCTCTGGTCCCAAACCAGATGCGCTAACCGGACTGCGCTACACCTCGATTTCTCAAATGCGGTGCAAAGATACAATTTTTTATGTGTATATTCCAAATATTTTTTGATATATTTTTAGTAAAAAAATATTTTACGAAATTTCTTTTTCTTTTTACTAATTTTATTTATTTTTGCACAAAATGGATTGTTCAAATAAATGGAAGTTAAATAGAAATTTCTAATCCTGTTCATATAAAAGGAAATGGCAAGAACTACAAAACACACACCAGCCGGTAATCAAACAAAAGAAAAAATCCTGGAAGCGGCTTTTAAACTTTTCATGAGTAAACCTTACGACTCGGTTACAATTCCAGATATGGAAGAGGCAACAGGAAAATCAAGAGGTGCAATTTTTTACTATGTGAAAGATAAACATCAACTTTTTGAACAAGAACAACA
>QMCD01003329.1_pt1 | contig 11959 bp, 7 predicted proteins | sample 1821841 | NCBI WGS metagenome assembly QMCD01 (sample SAMN01991225, study PRJNA193472) | Termite gut metagenome, whole genome shotgun sequencing project. | isolation source: worker | host: Macrotermes natalensis | reverse complement strand
GGAACTCTACCCCGATGCAGGGTATAGCATCGCAAAGGGCGACCCAACAGGCGGACTGACGCCGGAGGAGCAAGCGCAGGCTAAAGCGGAAAAAGAAGAGGCATTTTGGGGGACAGCGCATAAGTTAGCCGACGAATTAGGCGAAAAAATCACACAGAAACAGGATAAGAAGGTGCGGAAGAAACCCCGCGACCGCAGGAGGGTGTTTAACGAACGCAACCTCCTGCATCGCTTTGCCCGAAAGTTAACGGATGACCAGATTGCGATAGGGCTAATACAAAAAGCACTGAAGAAAGAGGGGGTGGTGATCACCGACAAACGCAACATTAGCGTATCAGCAAACAAACGCGCCTCGATAGCTGCCGCCGAGATGGAAAAATACAACGACAAGTGTGTCTCGCCTATAAGCAGTTCCATTGTTGCCATAGCCGAGACCACAGGGTGGTCGATAGATGCGGTAAAAAATTACATCCTTTTAGAATCGGCATTAGAACGCGAACTGTCTGACGTAAAGATATTGCCCTCGCTCAATAATGAGAAAGAGGCAAAGTATGCAACCGACGAATGGAGCCTTGAATATGCGGCGGCCGTAGTGGTAAAAATGAGAGAGGCACTCGGCGAAAAGGCCGACGCAATGCTCGGCGAGTTGTGGAACAGACTGAATGCCGCGCACGACTGGTCACTGCATAGGCAGGTAAGGGCAGGGCAAATAACACAGGAGGATATAGTAGCTCTGAAGAGCCACGGTTGGCAATATTATATGCCAATGCAGGACTGGGATATAGCCGAGGAGGGCTTCGACAGCAATAAGGAGTATGACTATCAGCCTGTGCGCCCGCCGCAATCACAAAAAGGCGGGATTAAGGTGAAAACACACAAAGCCGAAGGCCGCCTTACAAAACCCTTCGACCCCTTTGCAAACATGGTTGCTTATGCCTACAAGGTAATACTCACAGCAAATACGAATGAGGTGAATCAAACGCTGTACCGGCTCGCGATGCACGTAAAACATGAGTTGGGGCCGGAGGTAGCGGACAAGTATTTCCATGTATGGAAAGTACCGTACCTGCGTACTGAGGGCGGATTCGTACCGCTCGATCCGACAGTGGAGATAGATAAGGATATGCTGAAGCGCTCGGCGGCTGTCGGTCGGGAGATAAAGGCGGAGAAAGGGAGGCTTGTAGAGGCGTCGAAGCGGGGTGATATGGATGATGTAGCCCTCGCATGGAAAAGAATAAAAGAACTGGAGCCGCTCGAAGAGGTTAGAATGACGCCCAACAGCAGGTTCGATAAACAGACACCGCAGGGATTCGACGTGAGCAGAATGCCCAACGTAGTGGACGTATATGTAGGCGGAGTACGCAATATGATAGAGTTGGTCGATCCGGCCGTGGCACGAGCTATAAACGGCGGGCAGGTGCAGTTGGGCAAGCTATGGGAGGTGACGATTGGGGCACTGACACGGTATCATGCTGCATCGTTTACGGCGCGCAATCCAACATTCCTCCCGATGAACGCCATACGCGACCTCGAACAGGCTATGACATATCATTTCATGGATCCGAATTACGGCAGTTTGAAAGACTTTACGCGGCACTATCTCGTAGGCGGGACATTCAGCGCAATAGGGCGTGCCGAGCGCAAAACTGCAAAGCCCCTCACTAACGAGGAACTCGGAGCAGCAGACATCACCAAAAAGACAGACAGAGGGGCTTTGACTGCTGTGTATGGCAAAAAGCGTGTGGAAGATACACTCTATGACCTATATGTGATGAACGGCGGCAAGACGGGATTTGTACATATGAAAGAGGTAGAGCGCATAAGCAAAGATTTCCGCAAAATGCTCGCAAGGGAGACAAAAATAGGGAAAACGGCATTTCGCAGAGGGACTGAAAATGCGGTGCGGCCAGTGTTGCGCTATATGAGAGCAGCAGCCGAGAAGTCGGAGATAAGTAGCCGCTACGCTACATTCAAAGCCTCATTGGACAAAGGCAAGACGGCGTTTCAGGCGACACAGGACGCAAAGGAGATAACGGTAAACTTCAATCGCAGAGGCGAATGGTCTCGGGTTATGGGAGCGACATACATGTTCTTCAACGCTTCTGTGCAGGGGACGGCAACACATATCCGCTTTGCAAGGCAGAATCCGTTAAGGTTCGCGGCTTATGCCACGACGCGGACAATGACGAGTTTCTTTTGGAACATGGCTATCGATGCAGTAATACAGGGGGCATTAGGCGACGAAGATGAGGGCGATTGGGCGATAACGCGCTGGATAAGGGGCAACTACTTGGCAATACCGATAGGCAAGCAACTGATAACGCTCCCACGAGCACACGGGTTTCGGTTCTTCGGAATGCTCGGAGCCATACTCTATGATAATTACAGCGGACGGTTGGATACTGACGACATGCCAGGGGAGATAGCCGCAGCCTTGCTGGACGAGGGATCGCCGCTCCCCGCCCCGCAAAAAGGCTCCTTGTGGCGCACAATAACACCGAGTTTCTTCACCCCGTATATGGATAACATGATGAACGAAGATGCTTTCGGCAGACCGTTAGCGCAAACGCGATACAGCGACGTGACGCCACATAGCGAGTCGGGATTCAAGAGTACACCGCAATTCCTGACGGATGCCGCACGCTGGCTTAACAGGCAGGCAGGAGGTAACGAGTTCATGAGTGCAGGGATAGATCCGGAGAGCGGTAAACCTCGTTTTTGGAGAGGACAGCTCTTCGATCAGAATCCCAATCACTGGAAACATCTCGGAGAGTTCTATGCAGGAGGCATGGGAAAATTCATACTAAACCTTTGGAGCGTCGGCGAAGGCATCGTAAGTGGCAATTGGGAAGATATAAACCTGCGCCAAGTACCATTTGCAGGCGACATCGTGAGGAATATACAAAAACAGAATCCATCGGAAGAGTATAAGAATAGGCGTGAGGCATTGAAGAATCTCCATACCATATATAACAATTATGTGAATACTAACGATCCGAGAGCGAAGTGGCCTGCAAACCTTGCAGCAGAAGTACGATACGACTTTTTCAAGTGGTTTGACAAAGATGTCTCGATGCTGTACAAGGCTCTCGAAGGAGTGTCGCCACAGGATGATAAGTACAGCACTATTCAGGCGCACATAACGGAAGTTAAGCGTATGTCGAACTACATAGATAAAAAAGTGGACTGGACACTCCCTCATGACAAAATAAACGATCTGATAGACGAAATTCTCTTGGATGAGGATTGGTACGGACGGCAGGCCAAAATGGATGAGATGATATATTCGGAGTATGAAGATGAGAATATAGAGGATATCGATTGGGAGGCCATAATGGAAGAGATGCGTGAAGCGATAGAGACTGAAAATTAGAAAACTAATAATATGGTACGTCAGAAATTAACGGCAAAGCAGATGCAAGTGTTGGCGGGCGGAGGCGTCCGGCCGCAGAAGAAGGCAAGGGAGGTTATAGATACCTCGCAGAGGAATTGGGAGATATCGAAGGAGAATAAGGATCTGCTCTACAAGTGCGCCAACGATTGGGATACGATGCGGCCGATGCGCGAAGAACACCGGCGCATAATGCGCTATGTCGAGGGCGATCAATGGGGCGACTTGGTACCGGATCCGGACAATATCGGAAAATTCATACGCGAGGATATCCTTATAAGCCGCAGCGGGAGAAATCCTATGACGAACAACATACTCCAGCAGTATATACGGAGCATTTACGGACAGCGGTTGTCTAATCCAAGCCAGCCTGTCGTAAACGCCCTGAGCGAAGATGACATGGAGCTTAGCGAGATGTTGACTAACACCATACGCGCAAACCTCGAAATGAACGACATAGATACGATAGAACTGTCGGTGCTTACGGGGCTTTGCTTCGGCGGCATAGGGGTAACAAAGGAAAGGTTCGAATATTGGAGCGAAAAGGACAAAAGCGACGGCCGGGTCGAGTTCGTGAACTCAAACCGCATATTCTTCAATCAGGATACGGAGAGTCCGCTTATGGATGACATTGTAAGGATAGGCGAAATACACGACTATTCTATGAATGACATCCTACGCAACTTCGCCAAGGATAAAGCCGACGAAGCGCGCCTGAAAGAGCTTTACACCTCATGGCACAGCGACCTTGCCTTGCTGAGAAACTCACGCGACAATCTCCGCTCACTCGACTTCTATGGCGCGCTCAACTTGGATAAGTGTCGCGTGATAGAGGTGTGGGAGAAAAAGGGGCGGTGGTGCATATATGCGCACGATTACGCCGACGGAACGGAAACGGTATATACCGACACTCCGCAGTCGTACTTCGACACCATAAACGAGGAGCGCCTGTCGCTTGCCGAAAGCATAGGCATAGAGAGTGAGTCTGTGCCATTGATATACACCGAACCGAGGTATGAGGATTATTGGAATGTGAAATTCCTTACGCCGACCGCGGTATGCCTCCAAGAGACAGAGACTCCATACAAGCATCAGGGACACCCTTATACTATCGCTTCGACGCCGAGGATAGACGGCAAGTCGAAGCCCGTATTTTCCGATCTGCTGGGTATGCAGAGGCAGATAAACCGTCTTGTAACGATGCTCGACTTCATGTTGGCTGCCTCGGCAAAGGGGGTACTTATTCTGACGGAAGACATGCTGGGTAACATGTCGCTTGAACAGATAAAGGGCGAATATGTGAAAACCAACGGAGTTATAGTATTAAGTGCGGCGGCGGCTGGCAAAATGCCGCAGGAGTTGGTGTCGCGGGGCGCAAGCGCCGGAGCGTGGGAGATGTTGAGTTTCTACACACAGCAGATAAGCCAAATAAGCGGACTTTCGGGGGCCATACAGGGGCAGGTGGCCGGTAGTAACACACCGGCAAGCCTATATGCACAGCAGGCGCAGAACTCGATGCTTAACTTCGTCGTGGTGTTCGACAGGCTGAACAAATGGTATCAGAAAATGGCCGAAAAACTACTGAAGGTACTCATGCAATACTACACCACGCCGCGGTACATAAACATAAACGGGCGGGCATACAATAAACTTGCGGAGTACTACAAGCCTCAAATGGTGCAGAAGCTGATAGACTTCAACCTGACCGTATCGAACTCCGTCGATACACCACTATTCAGACAGATGTCGGATAAGATGCTGTTCGACCTGCTGAATGCCGGGCAGATAAATATCGAACTGTTCCTCGACAATGTATCGAGTATGCCCTTCTCTAAAAAACTGCTCAATAACATCAAGGCACTCAAGGAGCAGCAGGAGACAGTTCAGCAGGAGACCGGCGGTGCGGCAGATTACAGAGGGGCAAGTGCGCAGAGAGGAGCGCTGCTGAATGAAATTGGACAGGAGGCAACGGCAAATGCAAACCCACATGCAGTGGCGCTATTGAATCAGGCTATGGCAGCGTAACTTATTGACAATTGACAATGGAAAATAACCGTAAGCGGTTCTCCGTACCCATAAACGGCATAGATACATCTTCACCTGCACTGACCGTCAAGGACGGCAATTGTGCAGAACTGCATAATCTTCGTTACAGCGGCGGAGCGTGGCGGGTAGTGGCGCCGTTCCGCGAAATAGTATGGATTTTCGACAGCCAAGACTTTAGGATACTATATAAACATCCTACCACAGAGGCAAACAGGTTCATTGCCCTAAACAAAGCCGCCGAAGGATATCAGATCGTCGAAGCGAGTTATGTCCGTAAATTCGGAACGACAACTTATGTGTGGCGAAAAGAGCAAAAGATAATGGACGCCTCATATCTTACTTCATATAAGGTCGATCACTTCGGGCGTGTGCTTATTATCCGCACGGGCAGTGTTATGCGCTACTTCCTGTTAAGTCAAGGCAAATATGCAGAGTACAACGTCCCAAAACCGCCGATGATCTCCATACACATGACTGAGACCAGCCGCTCGCCTGTATTGTTTGATTATGTTCTTGCACCATTTAGTGCCGAGGGCGACAAAGTTGACATCCCATACGATAACTTCGTCAATCCTTTTGAAACACTTATTGTATGGGGATATAATGCATGGGACACTGATAATCCTTATACGTTTTTTCAAAGTATATACAATATCACCTCCGGTAATTGGCTGTTGCCCGCGAACGACGGCAAGAATAATGATTGGTGTGGTGAGATAGCTCTATTTGCCGTATTCCGCATGGCCGACGGTTCCACAACCTCGCCATCACGGCTGCAAACGATTTGTTCAGACTCCATGTTTTCGGGTATCACGAACTACTGTCCGGAAGTATCGGTGCGAAAAAAGAAATATGACGCCAGCGGTGTCGGTTACCATGAAGACGGCAATGAATTTGTGGCTTTGACGAGAAAGGGTTATTGGGGAACGGCTGTAACACAAAGGATAAGACCATATGTTAAGATAAGCATAGATTTCGCTCAAATAAATCGTGATATCATTGAAAGCGTCGAGATATATGCCACCCGCATACACAGCCTGTTCGACGTCGAGAATATGAAAAGCAAAGCTACCGTCGCAAGCGATATTGCCGGACTGTATAAGGATAACGACCTGCCAAACCAACCATTTTACCGCATAAAAACTATTCCGATAGATGATTTCAGCATAATTAATCAGAAAGATGTGACACTCGATTATGCTCTGCTGTCGAATGCCGAGCAAAATCCCATATATGAGCCGACCCAATCGCTGCATAGTCTCCTGCCCGATCTCTACATGGAATACAACGGCCGCGCCCATTTTGCCGACCTAACCACGACGTTATTCAAGGGTTATGATTTCAGCCCCATGATGCTGACAACTGCAAAGGCAGGACATAGCATATATACGGAGGTGACGATCAAAGTCAATAATCAGGACCATGTCGTGGTGCAGAAATTAAACAATACGGCATTCATAGCATTCCTCGCCGGCAAAACACCAGTCACAGGCGACGATGAAGTAGTTATCAACCCTCCGCCATATGAGCCGCCCATCGGAGACGGAGGCACAGGCGGAGACAATAACGGTGGAGGCACGGGCGAAATAGACCCCGTAACTCCCGACATAGGAGATGGAGGCTCAGGCAGCGGCACGGGTAGCAGTAATGGCGACGATTTGGTAGTCGGCGACCCTACCACTCCATATGACCCAGGCACAGGCAATGGGAGTGGCGGAGGCACAGGCGGCGGTACAGGTGAAATAGATCCGGTAGGCCCTATTATAGGCGCACCAATCCGCACAGGTGACAGTTCAGGCGGCACCTTTGTACTCGACGACAATACCCTCGTCGTAATCAGCCCAAATATACCATATGCCCCAACCAATCCCGACACAGGCAATGGTTCAGATGATTCCGACGCAGGCGATGATCCAATTGTCAGTGCACCGATCCCGATAGTAGGCAATTATTTTGCTACGGGATTCAATACACTATCATATCCCGACTATCGGGCGACCCGTCTGCGGATACTTCACAACGACGGCACGACCACAAGAGTAGCATTTGACGTAAAGTTGAGGCCGTCCACCGCGGCCAACTTCGCTTATGCCGACACTACGACGTGGGGAAAATTACAGGCTAACCCGAAGTATTTCCGGCCATCGGTTGCCTCAGAGAACGCACAACCGGCATCTTCTGTACTCGCAGAAAACTATACATACAGAGAAGTCAACCGCATTCAGGCATCGGGTGCCAATAACATATTCAGCATCCCATTTGCGACATCGTACCGCATCGGAGCAGATAGCGACAAGGTCATTGCCATGAACAGCGTCGTGCAGCAACTATCCGACGCGAAGTTCGGCGAGTTCCCGCTTTATGTATTTACCGACAGCGGTATTTTCGCCATGCAAACAGGCTCGGGCTTGGTACTCTACTCTTCCATAATACCTATAAGCAAGGACATAGCAATAAACCCGAATACCATAGCCACAGGCCACTCCGTGCTATACATTGCCTCTGACGGCCTTAAGGCGCTCTCGCGAGAGGGGTCACGCCTGCTAAGCGAGCCTATACACGATTCAGGCAACATGCCGCCCGACACGTTGCTCAATGCAAAGCTCTATTTTCAACACAAGTACAACGAGATTATCGTCCACCCCAACGGATACAACTATGCTTATGTCTATTCGCTTTCGGTAAACTGCTGGAGCACGAGGGACTTTAGGGGTAGAAAGCTAAACACAGACACACTTATCATCTCCGGCTATCCGCCCATCTCGTTTGTCTCGGACGGACAGATAATGACCGGCAACGACTCCAAAGAGATAATTGAGGGTTTAAAGAAATCGCAACTTCAAGAGATAGAAAATGAGTTGGACATATTGGATCCCGGGACTGGCCGCCCCGTTGATGAGGAGGTACAACTTATAGCCGACTTCGATGAAGAGCTAAACATCGGCGGTGTGGTAATGCGGATCGTAACTCGGCCGTTAAAGTTCGGCTCCACCGAATACAAGCGCGTGGAGACGGTGATAGTCCGCCTGCTATCGATTAACGACAGACAATTGACAATTGACCGCAGAGCCCGCGATGTTGGTATCACTGGCCGTTGAAGCGTCGGATGACTGTGTCGATTGGGTCGAACTGCGACACGAGGAGGTCTCCACGAATACTGATATATTGCTCCGCAGGTTACCCTGCAGTGCAAAGTTTATCCGCTTCAGCCTGACCATAGCCGCGCCATCCGATTTAATTCTAACCAACATTGACGTGGAACTATATCATAAACTGTTTCACCGGATGCGATGAGGCTAAAAGTCGCTTGCAGTGCGTGCGCGTTCCGATTGATTCGGAGCGCGCTCTTTTTGTTTAACCTCATAGGGCAACGGCATAGTCGAAGAGACTTTCAAACCTATAGCGCGGCTCATATAGATATCGTCATGCTTACCCTTGACAGCTCCGTAGGTGCCGTCGGGCTTCAGTTCATAGTGGCGGATCTCATTTACGGCCTCGCGGTCGCGCTCGATGTAACCATTTTCCCGCAGAAGCCGCGACATATGTGTAACAAGGTCTGTTTTAGTGGCGTGGTTGGTATGAAAACCATACCTGACAGGCAAGCCCTCACGTAATTTCTGCGGGTCGTCGCGGTAATAGAGGTTGGTATAGATGCCTTTTATCTCATCGAGTATGGTCAGAGAGTGGTCGCCCTCCTGCTCCTTTATGTTAAGGCTGTTGGATTCGACCACCAAGAGAGCATTATCATAGAACTTCGCCAACTGCACGGCTTTCCATATGGCAAGATCTTGGTCGAGGTGGCAACGGTAGGTCGCAATGCACTCCTCCACCCCACCGTTCATTAGCCAAAACCGGTCTATGACCGATATAACCGTCCAGTCGGCGCCTTTCGATTTGCCGCCTATATCCACGCTGACAATGTAACGATTCAATATCTTTCGGCTTCGGTCGGGCATCTTCCATATCTTCAGCATACCGCCCGCAGTCTCGGCGAACCGCAGCGAACTGTCGATGGCCCGCGCGCCATAAGGTGCATCGGCGAACAACTCCCCGACGACCAACGGCTCTTTGCAATACTGCATCATGTCGAGGGTGTGCTGCGGGTTGTGGGCTGGGCGGCCCGATGTGATGAATGCTTCCTCGGCAGTCGATGGAAACTCCTGCCTCATATCGTTGTCATTCGCTATCTCAAGGCGCTTTGCCCTGTACCACTTTATACCTTCGAGGGTCGCTCCGAGATTGAACAGATATATTTCATAATCGGTCATGGAGCGGACGAACTCTACCTGCTCTGTCTCGTCGCGAAAGAACTCCCTGTATATCTCTATCTCGAACCACGCTACAAAAAGAGGCTTGTAAGCATTTTTACCCTCTTCGGCATCGCACCATGTATTGTGGAAGAAGTTGCCTATACCTTTGGCTGTCGATTCAAGAATTACCGCGGTCTCAGCCTTGCGCGGAACGGAAGCGATGATAGCAGTCATAACCTCTTCCGGTTTCTTGCCCTTGGTCTCGCGATACATGCCAACCTCGGAAAAGTGAGCGAGTTTAAGGTCGCTCGAACGCAGAGCCTCCGGCCGTTCCATTGTACCGACACTTATCACACCGCCCTGATCGACCAACTGCTTATTATTGGTAGAACCCTCGAACGGCTTGAGCCTGACACTCCGCACGGCTGGAGGGTGGTTGGCAGCCATGTGGGAGTACATAGCTCTGATATTCTTGGCCGGATCCATTTGGTGGGCAATGATGACACTGTTCCAGTTGCGCCGACGGAACGTTTGTATCCATGCGAAGAACATCTGAACGAGGGTACTACCGCCCCACTGCCGCGCTTTAAGCAGTATTATTCGTATGGGAACCCCCGCGAAAAAGTCATCCACAAGGATTTTAAGCAGTTTTAGTTGAGGCCGCCGCAGTGTGAATTTGACATCGAGGGCGGTTTCCTTATCCTTGATCGTACAGCATGTCGCAGCCCAAAACTCAAAGTCGTATTCGACACGTATGACCGAATTGATGTGATTGTGCAGTGCGATGTAATCCACACCCTTATTGCGCGCGTACTCCCGAAGATTCGGAAACGACAATATCTCACGGAACATTTTTGTAGCGCACAGGTAGTCGGGCAACAGTATATACTCCGACTCCGACATGTAGAGCTTGGTGCGCGCGACTGGGGAGCCCTCGCCGGTCAAAGGATTGTAGGGGGCAAAAAGAAGTCGGCTATGCTCTTCGTTTCTCGCTATGATGCTTTTTATCTCGGCCTCGGACATGACTGTTTATGATGGCTGTGATATAACTTTCGACATAGCCCGTTCGTCTGGCCACCTCTGCTATATAGTAGCCTTTCGCGATATAGCGCGCCCTGACATCATTCGACCGTCTCTCACTCTCTATCAAAGCCTCGTATAGGTCACATATGGCTTTATGCTTGACAGCTGTCTTATTGTTCAGGAAATCAAATTCTTCCGCGTCATTATGCTGATATAGGTCATTCATGGCTTACGAATTTCTATTATTTTCATATAATAATCACAAATATAAATATAATAATTGTATTTAGCAGCTTATTTTATACCATTATCTTTATTTCCGATATTTAAACCTAATTAAAACAGTATAAATAAAACAAACTTTGCAATGGAAAAAGATTCTAAAATAGCGACCGAAGGAGCAGGAACAGCAGCGACCACAGGAGATGCGAGCGCACTGAATAATGCAGATAGAATTGCAGGGGCGGGGGCTGCTCCGGCAGAGACATTCTCCAAAATGAGGGCTTACATGAAGTCTAAATTGCCCGACAGGAATTTCGGCAGCGACGAAGAGTATGAAGATGCGCTTATGGAGCATATCGAGAACTCCGACAAGACTGTCGATGATTACCGCACAGCCGACGAAACTATCAGGCAAGTGGTGAACGACTATCCCGAAATGGCCGAGATAATCGAAGATCTCTCGGCGGGCACCCCACTCGAAGTGGCCTTAGCAAAGCATTTCGACCGTACAGACCTCTTTCCCGAAGAGGGCGAACTAAACTACGAAGAGGCTAAGGCCGCGCACGAAGCTCGAAAAGCCAAAAGGGCGGAATCTAAAGAGTTTGTGGCTTTGCGGGACAAGAACATGGCCGACAGCCATAAGGAGATCGAAGCCTTCATAGAGGAGGAGGGACTCGATGAGGAGCAGGTCAATGAGTTTATTGGCAAGTTCGATAAGTTCATGGCCGACTTCTCGGACGGCAAGATCAGCCGCGCCGGTCTGAAATTTTTCAGACAGGCTCTCAACTATGACGACGACATGGCCGCCGCAAAAGAGGCGGGGGCAGTTGCCTCCAAGAACGAAAAGATCGAAGCTAAAAGAGCTAAAGCGGCATCAGAGACGGACTCTCTGCCCACAGGCGGCGGAGATGTCTTTTCCCCTGCTCTGACGGATAAATACGGTGAGGCCATGCTCCCGTAAGATGGCCTGAAAGCGGAGCATCCTTTCCATACCGGGGCTGCGAAAGCCGCCCCGGCCAGCGGGATG
>QMCD01001948.1_pt1 | contig 11959 bp, 11 predicted proteins | sample 1821841 | NCBI WGS metagenome assembly QMCD01 (sample SAMN01991225, study PRJNA193472) | Termite gut metagenome, whole genome shotgun sequencing project. | isolation source: worker | host: Macrotermes natalensis | reverse complement strand
CGTAGGTTCTGAACCGCCGGAGGCATATAATGCGCCGCAGGCTCCTTGACCCATAAGGAATACCCAAAAGCAAACGCAAGATATTTGCACAATAAATTTTATGGGTTTGTATTTGGACGGGTCTTCCTAACCGAGACATAGGCAACCCTTGTTAAACTGTTACTCACAAAAATTGCTCGGAAATCCACAGACTCGCTTTAATCAGCGGAAATCTTACTCTTAATATCGCTGCCTTCCTTGAGCAGGCGACGCAATGATTCCTCATCACGAGCCAAAAGCGCACCTTTTATCTGTGAAAGGTTTTCTATAAAAAGACTGATGTCTTCCATAAGATACTCGGCGTTTTCCATAAACAGCTCCGCCCACATCGCGGGGTTCAGTTTTGCCACACGCGTGAGGTCAAGGAAACTGTTCGCTGAAAACCCGCGCTGCAACGCATCCGGGTTCCTCATATAGCAGTTCGACACCACGTGGGCAAGCTGTGAAGTATACGCGATGATGCGGTCGTGTTCTTCGGGCGTGCTGCGCGTGACGCTGGCAAAACCTATGGAGAGCGCAAGGGAGCTTAAAACCCGCACCGCGTCTTCATCCGTATCGGCGCGCTGTGTGATGATGTAGCTTGCTCCATGGAACAAATCCGCGTCGCTTGCGGCAAAGCCGCTCACTTCCCTGCCCGCCATCGGGTGAGAACCCACGTAGCGTATGCCGCGTTTCCGCAAGGGCACGGCAATAGCGTCCGATACGAAACGCTTCACACCACAGATATCCGTGACGACGGCGCACGCTTTGAACGTGTTGTTCAATGCGTATTCCACCGCAGCTTTTGGGTATAGGCACAAAAACACAACATCGCATTCCTCTATCCGGCCCGTGCCGTCTATAGCATGCGCGGCCAGCGCGCTTTTTACCACTTCTTCATCAAGGTCTACGCCAAAAACCCGGTGCGGCGTATTTTTCTTCAATGCCTTGGCGAGTGAGCCGCCCAGCAGCCCAAGGCCCACAATCCCTATCTGCATTTCAACTCCTCCAGTGCCGTGAATAATTCGTTCATTTGCTCCGCCGTACCGATGGTGACGCGCAAAAAATCTTTTGTGCGCCCGCCCGGAAAATAGCGCACCAGTATACCGTGGCTGCGCAGTGCGGCGGCCGTGCCTTCCGCGTCCATAAACCGCACAAAAATAAAGTTGGCGGAAGAGGGCAGCACAGTAAAACCCCGCTTTTCAAATTCAGCCACAGTGTACTCCCTTGTGGCAATGATTTTTGCTGTGGCCGCTTCATAATAAGCCGTATCGGAAAGCGCGGCGGCCGCGCCAGCCTGCGCCAGCCTGTCCAACGGGTAGGAGTTGAAACTATCTTTGATCGTGTTGAGCGCGCTTATGAGGTTTTCATGCGCGAGCACATAGCCAACACGCAGCCCCGCGAGGCTGTGCGATTTGGAAAGCGTGCGCACGACCACAAGGTTATCGTACCGGGCGATAAGCGGCACGGCGCTTTGCGCACCGAACGCGGCATATGCTTCATCCACAATGACGATGCCACTCGTCCGCTTTACAATTTCTTCGACTTGCGCGAGAGGAAGCGCGATGCCCGTGGGTGCGTTTGGGTTGGCAATAACCACGCTGCCGCCGCCGGAAAGCCCGGCTACGTCCGCCGTGAAATCAGGGAGAAGCGGTATTTCCTCAAGCGTGAGGCCGAAAAGTTTTGCCCAGACGGGATAAAAGCTATAGGTCACGTCCATCGTCTTTACAGGCACACTCGGGTCAAAAAAGGCCTGAAAACAAAAGGCCAGCGCTTCGTCCGAACCGTTCGCGCAAAACACCTGCCCTTCGGTTACGCCGTGACAAGCCGCCGCGGCTTGCCTAAGCCCACCCGAATCGGGCGCCGGGTAAAGGCGAAGCGACCGCGCGGCTTCGGTTATAGCGGAAAGCACGGTCGGGCTTGGGCCGTAAGCGTTTTCGTTTGTATTGAGCTTTATACACTGCCGCTTTGGCTGCTCGCCCGCCGTGTACGGGGTGAGCCCGCGCGCTTTTTCGCTCCAGTATTTTTTCATGAGAATACCGCCTTTTCACCGAACAATCGTGAACTTTTTAATAATATAGTAGCATATTTCCCACCGATTGTGGTACTATATTGTGCATGGAAACAGGAAATAAAGCAAAACGTTGTGGTTGGGCGGACGGCGATGCATTGGCAGCGGCTTTTCATGATACCGTATACGGGCGGATCGTGACGGACGAAAAGCGGATATTCGAGCGGCTGTGCATGGTTATTTTCGGGTCGGCGCGGTATAGTAAAAACGTGATCAAAAATATCGATGCGTTAAGGCTTTGTTTTTTCGATTTTGATATCTACCGCTGCGCGGAATTGCCGGAGGATTATCTTACCGAACTGTATAAAACAATGGGCAGGGCCAGGGCGAAAGTATTTGGCGTGCGGGAAAACGCGCGCGCCTGCATCAGGGTAATCGCCGATTTTGAAAGCCTGTTTAGATTTGTGTATAGCTTCAAAAACCCAAGCCGTACGCTCGCCGCGATGAGGAAATATGGTTTTTCAGAGGTCGGGCCGGAAACAGTGAAGAAATTGATGGAGAGCATCGGGATATTGGACGGTCACGAACCCGGCTGTTTTTTGGAGAGCAATAATATAAAGAGGAACGCTAAAAATGCCCGCTTTTCTGACACATATGGTAGGCGCGAACGACGTTTATGCCGCGCTTGAAAACCCACGCGTAAAAACGATCATAACGGCGCATATGGACGCGTACCATTCGGGCGCGCAGGGCGGGGATTATTTTTATTTATATAAATACTATTCCATGTGGGCCGGCTCCTCCTACAAAATGTTCGGCTATGCCCTGCACCGCGCGCGGCCGCGGCGTTTTTTCACAGAGGGTGCGTCGTATATCCGGGAAAAAGGGTCGGATTCGCTAAAAGCTTTTTTTTATGGCTACATCACACACTATTGCTTTGACTACCTGATGCACCCGGCGATCAACGCCATTTGCCCCAACGCGATGAAAGAGCACAACACGCTGGAATATGGGATCGACACAATGTATGCGCACGCGCGCGGCATCGACGCCGTGGAATTTGACCGTGCGCAATTTGTGCGCGGCACACATGTTCCCGGGGATGAGATCAGCGCTTTTTTTGATGTGATGATGAAAAAGTTGTATTATGGGTTTCGTTTAAAGCCCAATTCCTACCACACGACATACGGCTATTTTGAAAAATACAACCGGAAGATGTACAAGCCGGATGAAAAGCAGCGCAGGTGGATGAAGCTGCAAAACAAGTTCACTATGCTCGATCTTTTTACCATGCTGTATTACCCGTATGAACAGGTAAAAGACCTGTTTGATTACCGGCCATATTTTGAACTGATCGAAAAAGCGGTGCAAAAAAGCCTGTATTACATAGACATTGTGGATGCTTTCTTAAACGGCGAGCGGGATAGTTCCGTGCTCGCGAGCGAGTTTTTCAATGTGAATTTCAATGGTTTGCCTGTCACGCCGAGGGAAGAGCGGCTGCCTTTCCGCCGGTTGTACAGAAAAGCGAAGCTGAAGTTGTAGGGGGTTGTTGAGGCTTCATAATTCTTGCCGCAGCCTTTAGTTAATATGAGAGGCTGATTGGTATTCCTTCGTGGTCAAGGTGTCTGCGACGCATTTATATGCCTCCGGCGGTTTAGAACCTACGGTTCTAAAAACTCCCTTAAGGACAAAGGCGCGGGCAAGCGTGAAATGTCATGTCTTACAATCCAATAAAAATATCTCATTAATTCTGTATTCCGGTCTGCATTGTTGAACTGCAAGTTTTCCCAGATTACTAAGGTCGCGGGCCTACGTCGGTTTCAATGGGAATGCGGAATGACCGCGCCCCGATGGGCGATGCAGGAAGTGCAGCATTCGCTGAGCGCGAGGCGAGCAAGCCGCTGTCCTTGCGGCGCGGCAAGGCCGCAGCGAAGCGGGAAAGAGGGGGATTGTCAAGGGGGGCTAAGGGAGAAATTCCGAATCTTCCTGCCCCCCTTGATGCCCAGCGGCAGCGTTATAGCTATTTGCGGTGGTACATGCTGTCATTTTATCAAAAGCGTAGGGGCGGGTTCATGTTCCAACTGCCTGATAAAGCGAAACGCCTAAACCCTTTTCGTGGAGAGTGGGCTAAAGCGAGATCTTCAAGAATACCCAACAGCCCTTGCTAAATACCTTTACCCATTCGCGCATTATTGAATCCACCTTCTCCTACTCCCCCGCCTTCACCGGCTTAAAAAAATCCTCAAACCGCCTTACCTCGCCGCATTTACTGGGGAACCGCAGCGTCTCTTTGGTCGCCCGCATCGTCACATGCGGCAGTCCCTCTTCGTCATATTCATCACCGATACGCTCGAATCCATACTTTTCATAAAATTTCTCCGCGTGCGTTTGCGCATGGATGCGTACCTCGCTTGGGTTATACTCAAATACCTTCAAGAGCAGCAGCTTGATCAAAAGGTCGCCAATTCCCATGCCACGCTGCGCGCGCTCCACACAGCAGCGACCGATACGGAACGTCTTGCCGTCGTGCCATATGCGCCCGGTGGCGACAGGCAGCTCCCCGTCATACACCACGAGATGAATAGATTGTTCATCAAGCCCGTCAAACTCCCCCACTTCCGCCACATGCTGCTCCTCCACAAAAACTTTTTTACGCAGCGCGAAAGCATCCGTAAGATCCCCATTTCCCGTGACCCATTTGTTCATTATCATCAGAACGGCGCCTCCCCGTCGTCATGGATATAGTCATCGTGAATATAGTCGATCTCCACATATTTTGTATATTCGCCCTGCCACTGCACCTGTATATTGCCGGTGGGGCCGTTCCTCTGTTTGGCGATCATGATACGCGCCTTGCCCGCCGTGTCCGGCGATTTATCCTCCTCGTAGTAGTCCTCCCGCTGCAAAAAGATAACCACATCGGCATCCTGCTCGATAGCGCCCGATTCCCGCAAATCGGAAAGCATGGGGTAGCGCGATTTCTTGTCGCGCTTTTCACTTGCGCGCGAAAGCTGCGACAGCAGCAGTATAGGGACGTTCAGCTCCTTCGCCATGATCTTGAGTGACCGCGTCATCTGCGAAACCTCTTGCTGGCGGTTTTCCGAACGGCCCGTGCCCTGCATAAGCTGCAAATAGTCGATGGTTATGAGGCCCAGCCCGTCTGTGCGCTTCAGGCGGTGCGCCTTTGCCAACATTTCCGTCACGGTGATGGTGGGCGAGTCGTCTATAAAAATAGGCGCGGCCGAAAGCAGCTTCATGGCCTCCGCCAGTTTTTTGATCTCTTCTGTGCCCATTCTGCCCGTGCGGATGATCTGCGAATCTACCTTCGCCTCCGAGCACATCAGCCGGGTCGCCAGTTGGTCGGCGCTCATCTCAAGGGAAAAGATCAGGCAGGGAACGTTCTTCACGCGGCCTATGTGCTCTACGATATTCATGGCAAAGCTGGTCTTGCCCATGCCCGGTCGCCCGGCGATTACGATAAGCTGCGTCCCCTGAAGGCCGGAGAGCATCTTATCCATCAGCCCAAAACCGGTGGGCAGGCCCATCAGCCCGTCTTTGGATTTCGCCGCCTCGCTGATGTGAAGATACCCCTCTTGCAGCGCCTGCTTTAGGGGTTTTACGTCGTTTCGGGCGTCTTTTACCGCGATTTTATAGATGGCGTCTCCCGCGCGCCCCACAATGATATCCGCGTCATCCTCGCCGCGGTAGCAGTCGTCCGCGATGCGCATACCCGCGTCGATCAGCTTGCGCAGTGTGGATTTTTCCTCGACGATCCTGATGTAATGCCCGATGTTCGCCACCGACGGCACCACATCCGTAAGCTCCGTCAGGTATTCCACACCGCCGATGTGCATTTTACCTTCCTGCTCCAGCCGCCCCGAAACCGTCACGATATCCACCGGCACGCCTGTTTCCATCAGGTACGCCATCGCGGAGAAAATATCCTGGTGCCTGGGGTAATGGAAATCCTCCGGGCGCAGGAACACGAGCGCCTCGTCCACACACTTCGCGTTCAGCAGCATACTGCCCAAAATAGACTGCTCCGCGTCCATGTTGTTTGGGGGCAGCCGCATATCCTTTCTGCGTTCGTCAGGCATCTTCCACCACGACCTTTATTTTTGTGCTGATCTCGGCGTATACCTTCACGCCCACTTCATATTCGCCCACTTCTTTTATCGTGGGTACGGTGAACTTCTTTTTGTCGATGTCATAACCCGCTTTTTCTTTCAGGGCCGCCGCAATCTCCTTCGCCGTCACGGCGCCAAACAACCTGCCGCCCTCGCCGTGCTTTGCCGCGATATGAAGTTCCAGGCCGGAAAGCTCCTTTGCCACCTCCTCTGCGTTTTCTTTCTCCACTTCCTTCTTATACTTCGCCGCCGCGATCTTCTGCTTTGCCGCGTTCAGATTTTGCGGCGTCGCCTCGGTCGCCAGCTTTTTGGGAAACAGGTAATTGCGCGCGTACCCGTCGCTCACCGTCACAATATCGCCCGTCTTTCCCTTTCCCTGCACCGTCTCAAGTAAAATCACTTTCATAGTCCTTTATACCTCCTTCTCATATTCCGCGATCATAGCTTCAAGTTCTTCCACCGTTTCTTCCATCGTCTTATCTTTTATCTGCGCGCCCGCTATCGTGGCGTGGCCGCCGCCGCCCATTTTTTCCAGTATGCGCTGCACGTTCACGCTCCCGAGCGACCGCCCGGATATGATCACCGCGCCGCCGTGCGCGCACAGCACAAACGACGCTAAAATACCGCTGATGCCAATGAGCGCGTCCGCCGCCTGCGATGCGAGAAGCTGCGGCGAAGGGATATCCGCCGGGCAAACGGCGATAGCAATGCCGTTTTTGAGCACCCTTGCGCTCTCCACCACCCGCGCGCGCGCCGTATAGGTCGAAAGGTCGTCCTGAAACAGGTGCCGTATGCGCGTTGTATCCGCGCCCATGCGCCGGAGGAACGACGCCGCCTCAAACGTCCGCACGCCCGTTTTGAACGAAAACCCTTTTGTATCGATCGTGATGCCTGCCATAAGCGCCTCCACCTCAAGTGGTTTTAATGCGATATTCTCTGAAAAATACTGTATGACCTCCGTCACCATCTCGGCAGTGGAGGAAGCATACGGTTCGTGCAAAAACAGCGCCGCGTCCTCTATATGGTTTGTACCGCGCACGTGGTGGTCCATCACCACCAGCACCCCCGCCCGCTTGATCAGCCCGGGTGCGATGGTAAAACCGGCGATCTGCGTATCCACAACGATCAGCATGGTTTTGCTGTCGGTCACGTCCTCCGCCGCCTCCGGCGTGATAAACACCTCCCGGTAATCGGGGTCGCGCTTCATGGTATCGACCAGCCGCCCGAGCGAGGCGTTCGGCTTGTCAAGGACGATATACGTCTTTTTATTGATCCTGCGCGTACAGGCAAGCAGTCCCAGCGCCGCGCCCATGCAATCGAGGTCGGGCACGTCGTGCCCCATGATCACTACGCGGTCGCACTGCTCCATCAGGTTCCTCAAGGCATTCGCGAACATGCGCGACTTCACCCGCGTTTGTTTTTCCCGCCCATGCTGAATGCCGCCGTAGAATTTGAACTCCTGCTCATCCTTTAAAACCGCCTGGTCGCCCCCCCGCCCGAGCGCCATTTCCAATGCTTTTAAAGCGTTGCCGTTCGCGTCCATCGGCGACGGCGCTATGCCCACGCCCATGCTAACCGTGGGATACACGGCGTTGTTTCCCGTTTCGATTTTGCGTACTTCCGCAAGCATACTGAATTTGCTTTGCATCATCCCGGAAAGGTAGCGCCGCTCAAATACCAGCATATATTTATCCCGGTCGTATTTCAGGTATCCCGCGCGCATATTTTGCGCGTGTTTTGTGACCACCCGCTCGATCTCCGCCACAACCTGCGCCTGCATGCTCTGCTGCGTACTGCGCGCCAGGTCGCCGTAATTATCCACCTGCACATGGCAGATCGTAGCGAGGATGTTTTTATACAGATCCGCCGATTCCCGCGCGCCCGCCGCGTCGATAAGCCGGTAAAGCACATATTCTTCTCCGTCCATATCCGCGTGTATATCCTCGCGGATATATACCTTGCCGCGTAGTTTTATCTTCCTGTCTTTTTCCGGGCGGTTCATGGGTGCAAGCAGCCGGAAAATATTCACCCCGGCAGCCCACCTGCCCGCCAGCAGGAAAAAGGCCGGGTTATGCCACAATATCTTGCCCTTCGTGTTTGTGAGCGCCGTCGCGATAGCCCCCGCATCCACATATTTATCGATTCTGTCGGCGTATTTTTTCAACAGCCGCGCGAAAAGCTCCGCCCTGCGCCTGCGGATCCGCGCGGAAAGCAGGAAATAGAGCACACAGGCCAAACAATCGCCCAGCACCGCCGCCGCGCGCAGGCCGGCGTTTTGTATACAAAACAGAACCGGAAACAAGGCCGCGATCAGCAATAAGGCGACTATGAAGTCACGCGTCAGGTAATTCGGTTTTTTTTCACGGTCTATTTGATTCATTTGCGATGCTCTCTCTTTTCCGCAGTTTCACGATTTGTTCAAAAAAGCCGATCCACATTGTAATGTTCCACAAAAATCCTACAATAAACACTGCCGCGATGATGGCCGCCCTGCCCGCGCCCTGCGCGATCTTCTTCTTTAGGAGCCAGTCTAAAAATGCCATGCCGTGCACGGAATAAACGGCGTTCAAAAAACCAAACGATATAATATAAACATACTCGAAGTTGCGCCAGCCCCCATACATGCCAATATACGCCAGCAGCAGCAGGATGAGCGACCATGTGCCAAACCGTTTCGGCAGCCCCCATGAGGAGAACGCGGGGAGCGCGCGGACTGCCCGGCCGCGCTTTTTGTAGACGGCGCGCGGGATGAGGTAATTCAAAAGCCCGAACATGGGTACGCAAAACGCCGCCGCCTGTGCAAGATAAAGCGTCATCCCCTGCGAAAATAGCCGCATAACGCCTTTGAGCGCCGTAGTAAAAGGGACGCTCTCTACCGCCGCCCGCTGCGCAAGCAGCATATCCGCGAGTGCAGTGGCGCTGTCCGCTTCTAAAAGGGCTGTTTGCTGTGTGTTTTGCTGCATCTGGTTCGTCATGTAATAAAGCTGTTTGGTCATTTCGGGGTTTGCGTTAAGCCATGCCTCCGTCTTTTGCAGTACCAGGTCAAAAAATGACACGCCGTACAGCAGATAGACACACAAAAACAGCACGCCCACCGAAGCCAGCATCGTTACCGCGCTTGCAAGCACACTGTCGTAAAACGCCGTTTTGCGCTCCAGCGCGTGCCCGGTTATCAGTGCGGAAGGCAGGATGCAGCACATCAGTACGCCGGCCACATTCAGGCCCGCCAGCAAAAAGCACGCCACCCCAAACACCAGCACCGATAATACCGAGAGCGTTACGCTGCTCAACGCCCGCTGGTACACAAATATCATGGGCAAAAAAAGCGCCGCGAGCATCAGCGTGAAAATATTGCCGCGGGCAAGCGCAAACAGGCCCACCGCGAGCAGAATACATACGATCGTAACACCAGCTTTTTTCAATGCCTCTTCCTTCCCCGGCGCACAATACCCCACAGTAACGCTATTATCCCATTTTAACTATTTTTGCGCGCTTCGTCAATGAAGGAAACCGTTTTGGGAACGGCCACGAAAACGCTATCTTTTTTTATATGTTTCTGCTATAATATTATATATCGACTTTTTCAAACACGGTGGTTTCATCGGATGAAAACGTTAAACGGTTCTTTGTGAACCGATATTATTCAGTACACTTCCGCGATATGATTACGAAGGAGACGCGCATATGTTCCAGGAAAACGACATAGTGATGTATGAGACGACAGGCGTATGCCGTGTTCAGAAAATTGGCTATCCGGATTTTTTAAAAGAGAGAAAGCGTCAATATTATTTTTTGGAACCGCTGCATTCCGCCTGTGACCATATCTTTGTGCCGGTAGACGGCGGCGCGAAGATGCGGAAGATACTGACAAAAGAACAGGCAAAAAAGCTGGTGGCGGAAATCTCCGCGATGGAGGCGACGTGGATCGAGGACGACAAAAACAGGGAAACAGTATATAAAGAGGCCGTGCAGTCCTTTGACTGCCGCGAGCTTTTGAAGATCATAAAATGCCTGTACCTAAAGATCACCGAGCGGAAAAATGAAGGGAAAAAACCGTTGCAAATGGATGAGCGGTATATGGCGATTGCCGAAGACTACCTGTTCGGGGAACTGGCAATGTCACTCGATATCCCTATCGAGTGCGTCCGGGAACATATTGCGGAAAGAATACAGGAAGCGGCGAACTGAGGCGTTCTAAGTGACATTTGTATAAAACCCGCTTTACAAAAACGCCCTCCCGCTTATTTGAAATTTTCCTTTTCTATCTTCATCATCGCTTCGACTTTAGGCGTGGAACTTCCGTCAATAAATGCGAGTGAAAGCCATTCTTTTGTCACTTTTTTTGCCAACTCCATGCCAACGACCCGCTCGCCCAGGCAAAGCACATTGGCGTCGTTGCTAAGCTTTGCGCGCTCGGCGGAAAAATTATCGTGGCACACCGACGCGCGTATGCCCGGGCATTTGTTTGCCGTCATCGCCATGCCCATGCCTGTGCCGCAAATGAGGATACCTTCCTTTTTATAGCCGCTCTCTTTTATGATATCGCACGCCCGCTTTGCCACGAGAGGGTAGTAGGTGTCGTCTTCCGCCGAAAAACAGCCGACATCTTCCACGTTATATCCAAGGGAACGCACATATTCCCTGATTGTATTTTTCATCGCCACAGCCGCGTTATCGCAGCCTATCACAATATCTTTTTTGCTCATATTCTTTCCTCCAGGATAGGTTGTTCAACAGGACACGCAAAAAGTATAGCACGGTTCCCCCGGCCTGTCACTGTAAAATATGTGCAAGGCGGATGATTTTTGTGTGCACCGTTAGCATCGTTACCGGGAAGTGGACAATCTGCATTGATTTCTCTGTTTCAACCATGGCGGCATGCCATTTGATATGCGCTTGCTCCGTCGGGCGTCTCTCCACTTCCCCTATTTTTCCCCGTTCGGCGCGCGGGCGGGCGGTGAAGAATGGATTAGAAAAAACATGCCTTTCTATTTGTGAATTGACTCTATCACGAGGAAATGTTTTTTCTCATAGCGGAGTCCCTTTCCTGCTTTACCTTTGACGGAGCGCCTGATGAACCACCTGCCCGCGTGACGGACGGCCAACCATCACCTTTTCCGCGCGCAGCGCGGAAAAGGATGAACCCACCAACATAAGAAGTCTGTAGCGCCCGGCGAAACAATACTTATACCGTCTATGTTGCGAAAACAATAATACATCCAAAATGGCCACTCCCCGTTACCGCCGCACCTTGATTTTTTGTGAAAATGTGGTAAAATATGTGATACCAATTACATATGGAGAACCTAAAAACACGGTCATTTTTTATTGGGAATGGTGCAAGCGAGAACCGTTGACCGGGACACGCCGAATAGTAATGGAATTACAAAATTTGCCTATTTATACATTATCTGTGTAAACCATCCCGCACCTGTTTATATAAAAAAGACTTGTATCTTGTACTAGGAAAGGATGCGTATTGATCCATGAAAAAAAGAATCAGCGTTCAAGGAGGCCGTTCAGAAATGACAAAGGCCGGAATGAGAAGGGCGCGCGAACGAAAAGCCAAACTCTCCATTCTATCTTTTATATTAGCGCTTGTGCTGATCATCACATTGGTTCCGGGCGTGCTTGCGCAAGAGGAGCTGCCGCCAACTGAACCCCCGGCAGCCACGGAACCCGTGCCTACGGAGCAGCCTTCTGCCGCGCCTACGGAGCAGCCTTCTGCCGCGCCTTCAGAGCAGCCTTCTGCCGCGCCTTCAGAGCAGCCTTCTGCCGCGCCTTCAGAGCAGCCTTCTGCCGC
>QMCD01001947.1_pt1 | contig 11962 bp, 12 predicted proteins | sample 1821841 | NCBI WGS metagenome assembly QMCD01 (sample SAMN01991225, study PRJNA193472) | Termite gut metagenome, whole genome shotgun sequencing project. | isolation source: worker | host: Macrotermes natalensis | reverse complement strand
TCCCGTCATTGCGAGCCCGCAGGGCGAAGCAATCCAGAGATTGTTGCTGGATTGCTTCGCCCTGCGGGCTCGCAATGACGACGTGGTGGGTCGGCCCATAAAAAAGCCCCGCGTTGGTGCGGGGCTTTTCGATTTACCGTAACTTACTTCCGATGAGCTGTATGAACTCTTCGCGGGTTCGCATCTGGGATAGGAAAACCCCGGTGAATGCCGATGTCGTGGTAACGGAGTTCTGTTTTTGCACCCCGCGCATTTGCATACACGTATGACAGGCTTCGATCACAACCGCAACCCCCATCGGATTGAGGGCCTCGTGTATACAGTCGCGTATCTGCACCGTGAGGCGTTCCTGTACCTGAAGGCGGCGGGCATAGGCCTCAACCACGCGCGCTATCTTAGACAGCCCCGTGATATATCCGTTGGGAATATACGCTACGTGGGCCTTGCCATAGAACGGCAGCATGTGGTGCTCGCACATGGAGTATAACTCGATATCCTTCACGATCACCATCTGCTTGTAATCCTCCTTGAACCGGGCCGAGAGGACAATCTCGCGCGGATCGCTGCCATATCCCTGTGTGAGGAACGCCATCGCCTTGGCCACGCGCTCGGGGGTCTTTTCGAGCCCCTCGCGCCCGACATCCTCGCCCAACAGGGTGATTATCTCGCTGTAATGCTCGGCAAGTTTCTCGATCGTCTGCTGATCGTACCGCTCATCCTTGTTGTAGATCGCGCTCATTTCGTTTATCATTCGGGCTGGGCCGGTCCGGCGACCCATACCTTTTCCGTGTCGTCGGCCTTCAATATTCCCGTATTCTTGCTTTTGCGCACCAGATTCCACTTGTAGTCACCCTCGCTGAGGTTTATTCCGACGGGAGTTATCAGTACCTGCTCGGGCCCATAGTAATATTCGTATTCCTTCAGGTTGAACGCGAACGAGAACTTATGTGTCGTGACCTGCGCCGGATCCGTCTCTCTCACGCGGAACATGTTCAGCGCATAGTTTTTGTTATCCAGATAAGCATAGTCGTTCCCTATGGCGTAGAACGTGTTGACCGTGCTACCGATGTAGGCCTGAATGAAGAAACCGTAGTATTCGGCCCCGTTCTTGTTGAACGTCGCGTAGATCTGGCCGTCCTTGTAGCCGAATTCAAGCACCTCGACCTCTTCCAGATATTCGTCGCCGGTGAATTCGAGGGGGTAAGTCCGCTCCCAGTCGTGCCCCTTGATGCCCACTGGGTTGAACGTGTAGTCGCCGTTCAAGTCGGTCAGCGTGGTCACAGTTTCATCCCTCGGGTCGATCTGGCAGAACTGTACCTCTTTATTGGTCTCCAGGTCGAACGGCACCCCGTCCCTGGCTATCACACCATAGTCCAGTTCTTCGTCGCCGCTGTATTCGAACCCGGCGTGCAGGGCGTACTCCGTGCCGTCTTCGGTGGTATTCTGCACCACGTAAAGCACCTGGTTCGATATTCCGATCTTGGGGATATCCGGTTTGTCGAGACATGAAGCGAATGCCGGTATCACGGCGGCAAGCAGCAGAAGTCTGCCGATAAGTCCTTGATTTTTCATACAATGAGTTTTAACTGTGCAAAGTTGGGGATTATTTTCGGGAGTTACAACTATCAGATGCAAAACCGCAGGCCAACGTTGCATTTGTCTTACTCAAAAGAAGTAAGACAGCACGACGATCACGATCAATGTCGGCAGCATATTCGCCACATTTATACTTCTTATTTTTAGTATATTGATCCCCAGCCCGATGATCATCACTCCGCCCACACCCGTCAGGTCGGCGATCATCCCCTCGCTCATCCAGTGCATCACCAGCGAGGCCATAAGCGTCAGCGCACCCTGATAGACCAACACCGGAACGGCCGAAAAAAGTACCCCCACGCCCAGCGTCGCAGCAAGTATCAGCGCGCTCGCGGCATCCATCACCGACTTGGTGTAGAGTACCGTCGGGGGCTGCCCTATCCCGTCCTCGATCGAGCCGATTATCGCCATCGACCCGACGCAAAACAGCATCGTGGCGGTCACGAACCCCTCGGTGAAACGTCCCTGTGTGCCGTCCCCGTCCCTGCCTGTGCGCCGCCGCAACCACTCCGAGAAGCGTTCGAGGTGCCTGTCTATCCCGATTGCCTGTCCAGCCACTGCCCCCAGAACGAGGCTTATCACCCCCAACAGTATGTCCTGCATCTCCAGCGCCATCTTCACGCCGATGACAATGGTCACAAGCCCGAGCGCCTGAAAAACGATGTCGGTGATCTTCTCCGGCAGGTGGCGGCGTATACTCAATCCCACGGCACCGGCCACCATCACCGCAGCGGCATTTACAATAGTTCCGATCATATATTAAAGTGTATGTTGACACTTGTTGTGCATTTGGATGCGCAACAAGTGTGCAATATAATAACTATTTTCCGCTGTGATTACAAACTCTCCCCGAAATCCGCCCGGAATTTCGCGGCAAGGCGTTGCGGCCAGTTGCTCGTGGGCTCGAGCAGGCCGACGAAAAAGCGGAGTACCGATGGTTCGTAAGTGAAGCGCAGGCCGCCGATCATTGCGCGGTTCTCCCACAGCCACTGTGCGCGGTCGATCACATAGCGCACCTGAGACAATGTGAAAACCCGCCGCGGCACGGCGAGACGCAGCAACTCCATCCCCGCAAACTGCTCGTTCCCCTCGTCGTCTCGGGCGTTGGAAAGCGTTCCCCGCTCCATGCCGCGCACCCCCGACGCAAGGTAGAACGCCGCAGCCAGAGCGCCAGCCTGGTACTCCTCCTGCGGCACGTTGGGGCAAAATGCACGCGCATCGAGGTGGCACCCCAGAACCCCCGCCGGCGTGACGCACGGTATCCCGCGCCGGGTCAGTTCGTCGACCATGTATTCTATATAGCGCGGGCTCTGCTCGATCACCGTCTCGTCGAGCGTCTCGCGCAGCCCTACGGCCATTGCCTCGATCTCGCGCGTGGATATGCCGCCGTAGGTCAGAAAGCCCTCGAACAGGGGCACGAACGCCTCCATCTTCAGGTATATGTCACGGCGACCGGTGCAAATGCCGCCCCCGCGCGAGGAACTGAGTTTGCGCGCCGAGAAGTAGACGATATCGGCCAGCCCTGTCATCTCGCGCAGTATCTCGCCGATCGACGAGTTGTGCCACTCCGCCTCGCGCTTTTTTATAAAGTATGCGTTCTCGCCGATAAGGCTGGCGTCGAGGATGAGCATAATTCCATGTTTATCGCACACGCAGCGCACCTCACGCAGGTTGGCCATCGAGAACGGCTGCCCGCCGATAAGATTAGTCGACGCCTCCATGCGGATGAACGGGATGCGGTCGACGCCGTTGCGAGCGATGCACTCCTCCAGTTTGGCAATGTCCATATTGCCCTTGAACGGGTTCGCGGACTGTATATCGAAAGCGTCGTCGTGAAGCAGTTCTTCCATGCGCCCCCCGCGTTCGGCTATATGGGCGTACATTGTGGTAAAATGGTAGTTCATCGGTATCACGTCGCCGGGTTTGAGGAATGTGCGGCACAGGATATTCTCCGCGGCACGCCCCTGATGCACAGGCAGGAAATAATCTTTGCCCAACACCTCGTTCACGGCCTCGTACAGCCGTTCGAAGCTCTGCGAACCCGCGTAAGCGTCGTCGGCGCGGAGCATTGAGGCGACCTGGTTGTCGCTCATCGCATTGGTGCCGCTGTCGGAGAGCATGTCGAGGAATACGTCGCGCGTGGACAGCTTGTAGGTGTTGAACCCGCCGTCTGTGATGGCTTCGAGGCGGCGTTCGACCGGCACGAGGTGCAGTTTCTGAACGACCCTCACCTTGTGCCGTTCGAGGGGCAGGTCTTCGCCCGCCCAGAATTTGATTTCGCTTTTCATAGTGGTTAATAAAATAAAAAGCCCGGCGCTACGGCACCGGGCTTCGTGGTTAATATCGTAAAATCAATTACTTACATACACACATAGCATATCCGGCTGCGCACCTTCACGGGAGCGTAATAATAGCCGTAATAATATGCCCTGTTCATTTTCATCGTCGCAATATAGCGATTATTTTTTTAATTCCAAATCTTTTGACGGAAAATTTCGAGATGACAAAGCATGGATTGGCCTTCGTCTTATGTTGGTTTCCGCATGGCCGCGACACACAATTCACGCCAACCTCCGCGTAGTCGCTCCGGGCAGAAGCTTCATCCACTCCCAGTCCACACCCTCGACGAGTACGATCCCCGGGCGTTTGCCCTTTTCGATAGTGCCATAGGTGCCGTCCACGCTGAGGGCCTCGGCACCCGCAGCGGTGGCCCACCGGAGGAGTGTTTCGAGCGGTATCCCGCCCAGCGATTTCAATTCGTCGATCATCGAGAGGCTCGTGTTCGATGCGAGCGAATCGGTGCCGACAGCCACCCTTACCCCGGCCTCCATCAGCATGCGCGCAGGCGGTTCGGCATCGTTTATATAGCGGTTCGAGCGCGGACAGAGTACGAAAGTGACATTATCGCCGAAATGTGCGGCAAGCATATCGACCTCGCAGCGGGTAATGAAAGTATTGTGTACGAGCAATATCCTGCGCTCTGGTGGTATGCAGCGGACGATCCGTTCGGCTGGGGAAGAGTAGATCGCGGGGAAATCCGTATCCCATCCGCGCGCCTCATACCACTCGTGCATCGCCCCCCTCCCGACATACAGTTCCTCCTCCTCGCGGCTCTCCATGAAATGCACCGACAGCGGCGTGTTCTCCGGCCCACCCACCGCCTCGCGAAAAGCGCGGTCGTTGAGGGAATAGGTCGAATGGGGAGTGACCGTCATCGCGAGTCCGTCGGCTTGTGCCGCCGCGAGCAAAGGCCGGATATCGTCCACACTCGCGCCAAGCCCGAATAGCTCCAAAAATGTGTGGTAATGCGCCCGGCTACGCTTTTTGACCTCGAACGTCACATCGCCATTGGAGATATCGCCCACCACGGAGACCCCCTCTGCGAACATTCTCACATCGTGGAAATTCGCCGCCGCGGCCTGCTGCTCGCGCGTGAAGTTGTTGCGCACGGCGGCAAGTCCGGCGGCAAAACCCGTAAACCCGCCGCCGGGGGCGACCATACCTTTAAGATATGAAAGTTCGAGATGGGTGTGCGCATTGACCATTCCGGGGATCAGTATGCCGCTGTAAAACTCGGTGCCATAATGGGAATCGACCCCCTCGCGCGACTCGACCTCTAAGACCGTGCCGTCCTCAGAGAGCGTCACTACCCCCCACGGAATCAATCCCGATGGGGTCAGGACGTAGTGGGCTGCTAACCTGCGTTTCATTTTCGGGGAATAGGTCGAGATGTATAAACGTTTTCATCAGTGAGTCGAGCGCCATTTGCTGCGGCAGGAAATAGGTCACTTCGAGCGAATCGACCGTGAGGCCGGGGCGCTTCATTTCCTTCACGGGATAGTTACCCAACAACAGTATCAGCGCACTGTCGGCGGCCGTGGTCTCGAATTTCTGGGGTTCGGGGCTCTGCCGCTTCAGTTTGGCGAGCGATTGGGAGAAAGCCTGCCGGCGTCGGCCCGTGGTGTCGATGATGGTGCCCACGATCCGCACCGCACTATTCTCTTCGAGCGAATCGAGGAGATATTTGTAACTCACCTCATAGTTTCCTTCCCTAAGCGGCACGGTTATGCGGAGACGGGAGGTGTCGGCAACCTCGTCCGCCGTGATCTGCTGCTCGAATAGAATCCTCTGCATAAACATCCGCCCGGCTCGCGCATTCACCGTGTCGAGTGCCGCAACCCTTTCATCCAGAAGCCCCGACTCCCGTTTTAGTTGCTCTATCGACATTTCGACGATATCCGAGAGGTTGCGGCTCTTCTGTTTCGATATCTGCTGCACCGTATACTCCAGGTCGTGCAGCGTATAGCCATACCGCTCCAGTATCGGCCGATAGATATCGATGCTGTCCATCTGCATGGCGTACATCGTCTGAGGGTTCGACTGATAATAGGCGTTCACCAGAAACGCATCCTTGAATACCTTCGACAGATCATCGCGCGGAATCTCCCGCGGCCCCGAGCAACCGACCCCGACGGCCAACAACAACGCGTATAAAAGTACTTTCTTCATATCCTCACTTCCGAGCGGGGTATCATCCTCGCGACCGTAAATTTAATAATAATATAGCTTACCGCAATAAACGAGGCGGCGATCAAGGCAACGTCTCCCGCCTCGACCACCACGGGATAGGTATCGACGATGAAAGTCTGCGCCGGTATCCTGATAATCCCGAACAGTTGCTGCGCCCAACAAACCATCAACCCCAGCAGCATTCCGCCGCCCGCGCCGATGCCTGCAATCAACATCCCTTCGCGCACGAATATCCCGCGCACGAACCCCACCGTGCCGCCCATCGAGACGATCGTCCGCAGGTCGGCGCGCTTGTCTATTATAAGCATAACCAGCGATCCCACGATCGTGAACGATGCGATGATCATCACCATCAGCACGATCAGGAAGATGCCCCATTTTTCGTATGCCATTATGCTGTACAACGATGCTTTTTGCTCATAGCGTGTGAGGACTTTATATGTGTCGCCGAGTTCCTCTCGCAGGGCCGCCTGCACGTCCTTCTGCTCCGCGCCCGGTGCGATCTTAACAAAAACGGCCGTGAATCTATCCGGATAATCGAGTAGGTCCTGCGTGAACCCCAATGGGGCCAGCAGGTACTGCCCGTCGGTCTCGGCGTCGAGCCTGAACAGCCCCGACGGATAGAGCGCCCCCGTGCGGTAACTCTCAAGCGGCACCAGAGGATTGAAACTTCCCCGCCGCGGGACATAGACCTTCACCGGATCCAACAGGTTGATATTCAGTCCGAGACTGTAAGCCAGACCCTCGCCCACCAACGCTTGTTCCATCTCGCCCCGAACGGGTTCGTACTTCCCCGTACTCACCATGCCCTCTATCGGTACCACCTTAGGATAGTTCCCGTCCACACCCCTTATGGTCGCCTCCTTCTGCCTGTCGCGGTAGCGCAGAAGCACCTGATCCTCAAGCACGAACGACACCTCGACGACACCCTTCACCGACATCAGCCGTCCGCGTTCCAACTCTCCCGCCGCGAAAACCTTGCCTTCGGCCGGAGTAACCGCGATATCGGGGTCGAAATCCGTGTACATCTGCCGGATAAGCCCGTCGAACCCGTTGAACACCGACAGCAGGATTACCATAGCCGCCACCGGGATGCCTATCGCGAATGCACTCACACGCGAAATGACATTGATCACCGAATGGGATTTCGGTGAGAATAGATAGCGTCTTGCGAACAGCGATGACAGTCTTTTCATTTCTTTGTCGGCGAACCGCGTAAAGGTACTAATAATAGTCGAAACCACCACGGGGCGAATAAATTTTCGAGGGCATCCACTTCCCACATTTGGTTAGGATTAGCAGTACGTGACAATGATTTTTTATGACATTTTACGCCGCCGGTTCTCGAAGTTCGTATAAATTATCATATTTGTAATGATATAACATGGATACTCTCACAATCTTAGTATGCGGGTAAAAACTTAAAACGGTGTGCCTATGGATAAATAACAAGTGAATGAATGACAACAGACCGGATACGTACTGGTCGTCTACATAAAAAGCGTTAGTTTTTATTCTTTTCATCTGAAACTTCGACAATTTCTGCAAAAAAAAAGAATAAAAGTGAACGCCCACTCGCGTGGGCTTTATCGATTATTTGTTTTTGCGGGTTGTCGAAGACCTCAGGTGGCGGATAAAAGGTATTGTCCCACGTTTTTTGTGTCCGAAAACGTGTATATCAAATACATAATCTATTGCTGGGACAGCAAGCGAGCGAAGCGAAGTCAACATCGCCACCCCAGGCGGAGGACTGCCCGCCATGCGATGCGCTTCACATCCTCCGCTGGCTCCGGCCTGAGAACTAAGTCAGGAACTGCGGCCACAATGACGCCGAACAATGTGGTAATTGCAAAAAAATAAGTAAAAACACATAATTTTATGCTACAATCTTGCAATGTATGATTTTTATGCTTATCTTTAGGATGCTATACATGCCCAATAGAGTGAGATTGAAATTAACTACCTTATAAAGCCTGAAGCTATGATAATAACATTCAATGAATTGCGCCGCATCAAGGACAAGCTGCCCACCGGCAGTGTGAAACGCATTGCAGACGAACTGGGGATAGACGCCGACTCCGTACGCAACTATTTCGGAGGACGCCATTTCGAAAAGGGGATGCCTCAGGGTGTACATTACGAGAAAGGTCCCGACGGCGGGATCGTCACTCTCGACGACACCACTATTCTCGACGCTGCAATGCGAATACTTGGTGAGGAGAAATAGTTCATCAAAAGTTTAACCGGGGGCCGCATAAAACCGGGAAACACCGCGGTTCCAACGATGCCGAAGCGAGGGGGAAAGCAATCCGGCTTTCCCCCTTAGCCTTTAAATAGATTTATAAGGTATGACAAACGCGGAAAGTTCAAAGAAAACCATCACGGGTCGGATCTCGCAGATCATCGGCCCGGTGATTGATATAAGTTTCGAGCCAGACGATAGCCCCGACCGGAATGTCGTCCTGCCTGCGATCCACGATGCCGTGGAGATCATGCGAGAGGACGGCCGCGGTCTCATTGCCGAGATACAGCAGCACATCGGCGAGAACGCGGTGCGCACGGTGGCGATGGACTCCACAGACGGGCTGAAGCGCGGCATGAAGGCCGTGTCTTACTATTCGCCTATCCGAATGCCGGTTGGCGGCCAGATCAAGGGTCGGTTAATGAACGTCGTAGGCGAGCCTGTCGACGGCATGCGTGAGTTCGACATGAAAGGCGCGCTGCCCATCCACCGCGACCCCCCGAAATTCGAAGACCTCGCCACATCCGAGGAGATACTCTTCACCGGGATCAAGGTGATCGACCTGCTGGGCCCCTACTCCAAGGGGGGCAAGATCGGCTTGTTCGGCGGCGCGGGCGTGGGCAAGACGGTGCTGATCATGGAGTTGATCAACAACATCGCCAAGAAACACCACGGCTATTCGGTATTCGCGGGAGTGGGCGAGCGCACGCGCGAGGGCAACGACCTGCTGCGCGAGATGATCGAGGCAGGCGTTATCCGCTACGGCAAGGAGTTCGAGGAGTCGATGAAAGAGGGCCATTGGGATCTGACCAAGATCGACTACGAAGAGGCCGCAAAGTCGCAGATATCTCTCATCTTCGGCCAGATGAACGAACCTCCGGGCGCAAGGGCGTCGGTGGCGCTGTCGGGCCTGACGGTGGCCGAATCGTTCCGCGACCTGGACGAGGGTTCGAAGGACATTCTTTTCTTTATAGACAACATTTTCAGGTTCACCCAGGCGGGCAGCGAGGTTTCTGCGCTGTTGGGGCGCATGCCCTCTGCTGTGGGCTACCAACCGACGCTCGCCACCGAGATGGGCTCGATGCAGGAGAGGATCACCTCGACGCGTAACGGCTCGATCACCTCGGTGCAGGCGGTCTACGTCCCCGCCGACGACCTCACCGACCCCGCCCCGGCAACCACATTCTCCCACCTCGATGCAACCACGGTGCTGAGCCGCAAGATCACGGAGTTGGGCATCTACCCCGCCGTCGACCCGCTGGCCTCGTCCTCGCGCATCCTCGACCCCTATATCGTCGGCAAGGAGCATTACCAAACGGCGCAGAGGGTCGTGCATATCCTCCAGCGCAACAAGGAGTTGCAGGACATCATCTCGATCCTCGGCATGGATGAACTATCTGAAGAGGACAGGTTGACGGTCAACCGCGCCCGGAGGGTGCAGCGTTTCCTGTCCCAGCCCTTCGCGGTGGCCGAGCAGTTCACGGGGGTGAAGGGCGTGATGGTTCCGATAGAAGACACCCTGCGCGGCTTCGACATGATACTCGACGGCGAGGTCGACCACCTGCCCGAACAGGCGTTCCTCAACGTGGGGACGATCGAGCAGGCAATAGAAAAGGGAGAGAAAATACTTAACCAGTTGAAGACAGATAGTCCAAAGTGAAAATGAAGATCATAACGCCGAAGGGGACGTCTTTCAACGGAAAGGTGCAGAGCGCCTCGTTCCCCGGCGTGATCGGCGAGTTCGAGGTACTGAAACAGCATGCGCCGTTGGTTTCGGCCCTGAAGCGAGGCACGATAAAATATACAACGCCGAATAACGCGGCGCACACGTTCGCGATCGAAGGCGGCTTCATCGAAGTGTGCGGCGACGTGATAACGGCTTGCGTTGAGGAACAAACTGTATAGTATATGTCAAAAGGTTTATCAGCCAGAAAGGCGCTTATATTAATGGTACTCGTCCTGTCGGCTATGGGCGTCGCGGGATGGGCTGTGTTCCATTGGCTGCTCCCGCAGTACTGGTTCCGGCTCTACCCGGCCATTCCGTTCGTGTTCATGGTCTTTGCGATCATCATCATTTTGCTTGAGGACAGGTGGGAACGTGGCGTGGCAACGGGAAGGACTACCCAACAGAGGGTGTCGATCAATATCACCGGCGCGAAGATGGCGAAACTGCTGCTGTCTCTCGTCCTGATACTGCTTTATTGGTACCACTGGGACGAGCAGATCAAAGCGTTCCTGCTCACTTTCGCTATATTTTATCTGGTCAGCCTGTGGTTGGAGACGCTCATCTTCGTCAGCTTCACAAAGAAATACGACCAAAAGGGATGAGGCGCCTTCTGTGCATACTGGCCTGTGCGGCGCTTACGGCGTGGACGCCCATCTTTGCGGAAAGCGGCGGGGAGGAGTTCGACGCCAACACGCTGATAAGCGAACACCTGGCCGACAGCTATTGGTGGCACATCACGACCATTGGCGACCATCACATAGAGATACACCTGCCGGTGATCGTACGCTCGCAGCAGACTGGCTGGCACATGTTCTCGTCGCGGCGGCTGGCCCACGGCGGAGAATACATGGGTTTCCGTATCGGCGACGGCGGCAAGATAGTCGCCCGCGATGCGGCGGGAGAGGAGTACCGCCCATGGGACATTTCGATAACAAAGAACGTACTCGCGCTGATGATCAACTCGGCCATTATGGTGACGATTTTCCTGTGCGTAGCGCGGTGGTACAGGCGGCGGCCCGAGCGTGCCGTGCCGAGGGGGTTCGTGGGGGCGGTGGAGATGTTCGTGATGAGCGTCGAGGACGAGGTTATAAAAAAGAGCATCGGCGAGGATTACAGGCGTTATTCGCCCTATCTGCTCACGGCGTTCTTCTTTATATTCATCAACAACATCATGGGCCTTGTCCCGATCTTTCCGGGAGGGGCGAACCTCACCGGCAATATCGCGATAACGCTCGTGCTGGCCGTATGTACTTTTATCGCCGTAAACGTGTTCGGGAACAGGGAATATTGGCGGGAGATACTGTGGCCCGACGTGCCGCCGTGGCTGAAGGTGCCTGTGCCGCTTATGCCGGTGATCGAACTTTTCGGTGTGCTGTCCAAGCCGTTCGCGCTGACGATACGTCTGATGGCCAATATCATGGCCGGCCACACTGTCATGCTGGCGCTGGTGTGCGTGATCTTTATCGCGGCTAAGATGGGTGCGGGAGTGAGTGCGGGAATGACAGCGTTCTCTGTAATCCTGTCGGTGTTCATGACGATGCTGGAAATACTTGTGGCGTATATACAGGCCTATGTGTTCACGCTGCTCTCGGCTATATTTATCGGGCTTTCGCGGCCGAAACACCATGCGGCGAAGAGCGCGGTGGCGGAGAATTAGGCGTCCGAGAACGCCTGCCGGAAAACAAAGAAATAGAAATACAAAATAACAACTAAAAACAGTAAAGATTATGCTACCACTTTTCGTTACACTGCTTCAGGCTACGGGCTTGGGGACTTTGGGAGGCGCGCTGGGCGCTGCGATCGCGGTGATAGGCGCCGCCATAGGTATCGGCCGCATAGGGAGTTCGGCCATGGAGGCCATTGCGCGC
>QMCD01005369.1_pt1 | contig 11965 bp, 13 predicted proteins | sample 1821841 | NCBI WGS metagenome assembly QMCD01 (sample SAMN01991225, study PRJNA193472) | Termite gut metagenome, whole genome shotgun sequencing project. | isolation source: worker | host: Macrotermes natalensis | reverse complement strand
GTTTCCCCGTCGTGGGGCATTTGTCCGCTTGTTTGAGAAGTCATTTTTATATTTTTAATGGATTACTAAGGCAAATACAGGGTGTTTGTGCCTTTTTTGCCTGTATTTATGTTTATTTCTTTTATAAATTAGTTCAAGATATAAACGATAATGTTCAGTAATTAGTGCATTTTGTTCAAAGTATGAACATTTTTGTTCATAAATTAAACATACATGTTCAATGTCTCGACAATATTAATCAACAATTGAACGCCCGTGTTCAAGGTCTCAACAATGTTAATCAACAATTAAACGCCCATGTTCAAGATCTCAACAATGTTAATCAACAATTGAACGCCCATGTTCAAGGTCTCGACAATGTTAATCAACAATTGAACGCCCATGTTCAAGGTCTCGACAATATTAATCAACATTTGAACGCCCGTGTTCAAGGTCTCGACAATGTTAATCAATAATTGAACGCCCGTGTTCAAGGTCTCGACAATGTGCTTTGGTTAACAGGTAGTCCGCTCGTTTTTTGATTTGTCGAATGTTGTTTTTGCGATTTTCATCTCAATTCTTTTGTTTAGATAATGCAGTCAAGTCGGATTTTTCATATATGTTGTGACCTTGAAGCCTTTTCTTGTACGTCCAGCACTTTATCGCATCATCAAGGCTTTTCCCGTTATTATCAGTAAAGAAATCACGAATGTAAGCGTTATATTCAAACTGCTTTCCTATTTCAGTTTTCCGGTGTTTCTTATCAGTCAATATCTGATAATACGCACCAAGTGCCTCCTTATAGGTTTTTCCGGCGTTTGATTTCAGCCAATTTTGGAATAGTACATTAAACGAAAAGTTCTTGCCTGTTTTTTTCCTGAAAAAAGCGCGGTGCTTTTCGGAGCAAACAAAGTCTGCCTCAATCAACGTATCTTCCGTAATGTTCCCCACGTCGACAGGTATTTTTGATTTTTGTATGCTGACAAGTTTTTCGCCGGTATCAAGATAATGTGCTATTCGCTTAGTCAAATCAGCCTTTCCACCTGTGGCTTGCAAACCTTCCTGCCTGCAAAACCGTACCAATTCTTCTTTCAGGAAATAGTGCTCTTGAAAGGTTACGCTATCTAAATTTTTATTTAAGTCAGGTCTCATTGTGTCTCTATATCCTTACCCATGCAATCAATTCGCTATCTTTACCGGCATAACCGTATCGATATACGGCAATCATACTTTCATCGGCTGCTATTCCATAACATTTTTCGCTCCCGGAAATTTCGACCTGTGTTGCCAAATACTTTTTATTATCATCCAAAATCTTCCCTGTTTTTCCATTCGGTAAAATACTTTCCAAATTAATGTAGTCGCCGTTTAATTCTTCCAGATGTTCGATACTCATTAGTTCTTTGATTCCAAGTGTCCTGATTCTTGATATTATTTTTTCCATTTCCATTATATATTTTGCCTTGCCGGCGAGTTTTAGCTTATCGTTTGACAATCGTCTGTATATTTCCTCTTCAAGATTTCTATGCTTTTTGCCAATTTGTGAGCAAAAAGCAAATTTACTCCTGCTAATCCAAATCCTATTATTGTCCACAAAACGATTTCCGAAGTTTGGAATATGTTATTTCCTATAATTTCGTATAATGTATAAATACAGTAAATCAACGCAAAGAATGTTGTCAGGATAGCAGGTATGTATCGTTTCAACATGATCCACTGTGCCAAGTGTACGAATAAGTGTACAAAAAATCCCATAAATGCAGCCAGCCACAAAAAATAATTGTCAAAAAGTACGGAGCCGACTGTTATCAAACTCAACAGTATAAATTCTTCCGCTACGGCAAGGGCAAATGCCGAAGTTGATAAGTTTTCCATTCGCGGCAAAAAACGCTTTGATATTTTAGGAAATTTTGCGGTTAAATAATCCCTGTTTTTGCTAATCCACGGCTTGAAGAATATTATTTCCTCAAAATCGTGTATCATAAACACAATCGGGAGTAGCCATATTATTATGCTGTAATTTTCCATTTTTATTTTCTTTTTATATATTTGGAATGAATGCCGTCTCATTTCCTGTTAGGAATATCGCTCAATAAATGACGGCTTTTCCTGATATAGAAGCCATCATTTTGCAAAGATAATGTTTTTTAGAAAAAGGTAATTTTTAATCAATTATATTCACTGCCAAATAAGCCATGAGAGCAGGGGATATTTGCAGTGCATCTTCATTTACCATGAAATCAGGACTGTGAAGATTGGCTTGAAGATTATCTATTTTCACGCCCAAACGGTAAAAAACGGAAGGAACACGATGGGAATAATAAGCGAAATCCTCGGCAGTCATGCGGTATTCCAGGGGAAGTACATTTTCTTTTCCTAAAAAATCCTGCGATATGGAAAATGCTTTTTGTGTCAACGCTTCATCATTTTTCAGGACAGGATACCCCCGGTCGATAAACACTTCTGCTTTTCCGCCTGCTTGCTGAGCGATATTTTGTGTTATATCAGTAATCAATTTATGGGCATTGAAACGGAATTTCTCATTAAATGTCCGCAAGGTACCTTCTATTTGAACAGTTTCGGGGACAATGTTTGTCCTGCCTTCGCCTGTGATGCGTCCGAAAGTAAGCACTCCCGGCTGAGAATCGGGAGAATATTTCCGGTAAAAAGATTCCAGCTCTATCAGGATTTTAGATGCAATCATAAGTGGATTGATAAAGCTTTCAGCAATGGCAGCATGCCCGCCTTTACCAATAACTTTAATGTATATTTCATCGGTAGAAGCCATGTAGTTGCCCGGTTTCATACCGATTTTGCCTGTTTCAATTTCAGGGGAAACATGCAATCCCAAAACTGCATCCACGTTAGGATTTTCCAAAATGCCTGCATCTATCAGCTGAATAGCTCCTCCGGGAAATTTTTCTTCCGAAGGCTGGAAAATCAATTTAATACTTCCTTCCCAATGGTCTTTTAATACTTGCAGGATTCTTGCCGTTGTAAGCAAAGATGCAATATGAACATCATGTCCACATGCGTGCATAATGCCGCTATTGACCGAACGAAATTCCAGATTGTTATTTTCCGTTATGGGCAAAGCATCCATATCAGCACGCAAAGCAATTGTGCGAAATGTCGGATTTTTTCCTTTAATCAAAGCAGTAACAGCTGTGTTGTTTAAAAGAAATAGGGGAGTGATATCATAACTTTTCAATGTGTCGGCAATAAATTGTGCCGTATTGTACTCTTCACCGGACAATTCGGGATATTGGTGTATATGCCTTCGCAAAACAATGGTATCTTGAAAATAGTTCAAGGATAATTGTCGGATTTTTTCTTTTAAACTTTCAGACATGAATGGCTTTTTTATGTGTTTTTCCATTAATCGAAAAAAGAATACTCAAATGAAGTTTCTTCTATCAAAATCAATTCCTTTTCATCGTCAACGATGTTGAGTGAATATTTTTTCGTGTTGATTTCCAAGCCATCATTATTATATTCTGTTATATAATCGGTCAAAACCAAATCATCGCGATTTAGAACACTTTCCTGAATTTTATGTCCGTTCTCGTCATACTTGTAACAGTGTTTAAAAAACTGATTGCCGCTTTCTATGGTTCTTTCCAATAATAATTCGCCGTCATATTGACTTTCAATAACAGTCATAATATCACCTTTATAATTGAGTATCTCCTGACGAATTACCTGATTATTTTCGTATTGATATCTTTCGGAATTTTTATTATTGTTAAGATGTTCTATCACTTCCAGTTCGATAATATTTCCATCTTGATTATACAGCATGTTTTGTGTATTTACCAAATCATCTTCATCTTTTTCAATGACTTTTAGTAAATTATCACCTTCCCAAACATATTCTTTTTCAATATAGTTATAAGCGTCCGAATAAATAACTTTTTTTTCCAATAACTTTCCCTGCGGGGAATAAGAATACAATTCCTCAATTTCATCTTCCGGATATTTTACTTTTACGGACGACAGAAGCCCAGCCTCATTATAGGAATATTGACGAATTTCATAGGGTTCATCGCTGAAAACATCCATAAAAGATTCGCTTTTTACTTTATTATTTTCATGGAAAGTCCGTTGGATATGGTTTTCCAGATTACCTTCTTCATCAAAGGTCTTATCATCAATAAGGTTTCCATGTTCATCCATTTCGACATAAGATAATTGATGCTTATTCTCAACGATGCTGTCATCATAGACATTGGCTCTGCTGTAGGTTGTCAGATAGCGTGCGATTGATTTTATTTTTGACATAAATTCAAGTTATTATTTAGTATTAATAATCAAATTTTCAAGGATTTTTGTTGTACTTTCCCAATTGAAATTGTCATGTACAAATGTATAAGCATTTTCCGAAATAGTTTTATATGTACCGGCATCCTGCAACAAAATATCTATTGCTTCCATATATTCATCTATATTATTACAGATAAATAATTCTTTTCCATGTGTTGCCTTCAACGGTTTTCCGGCAAGAGGAGAGGTGATACAGGGAATCTGCATAGCCATTGCTTCCAGCAACTTATTCTGCAATCCGGTTCCCAATCGCATGGGAGCTATAAAAATACGCGATTGGGCATAAAAAGGACGAATATCTTCCACCCAACCGCTGACTTCAATATATTCATTTCTCAAGGCTAAAACCCTATGAGAAGGTGCGGCACCACAGAGAAGTATACGAACATTTGGGTATTTTTTCAATAAATGCGGTAAGAGCTGTTTTGCAATATATTCAGCAGCGTCTACATTGGGAGTGTAAGACATATTTCCTGTAAAAATCAGGTCATATTCTTTTTCAATTGTATCAAAAGGCTTGAAAAAAGAAGTGTCCACTCCATTAGGGACAACAACTAGTTCTTCTTTTTGATTATAGTCAAACAAATTTTTATCTTCTTGGGTTATAATGGTCCTATTATTAAATGAATTGAATATTTCTTTTTCATATTTCTTCACACGTCGATATTCAATATTTACAAATCTTCGTTTAATTGCCGAAGATCGCTCCATTATCCGGTAAAGTCCTTTGGAAAACAAATCCTGATAATCCAATGTTTTTTTTATGGGTCTGTTTTTTACATATTCTGCCATGCGGATAAGTTGAGTATAAATATGGTCAGGATTAATACTTGTAATCAATTTATCAATCTTTTTTTGTGCTCTGCGATTGTAAAAATAACCGCATTGTAAAGGCTTTCCGGTAAATAAAAAACATAATATATTCCGGAAAATACTTATCTTTGATAAACGGAAAATATGTACTTCTTTACAGAAAGATGACAATATGGAAACAGCCTCTTTATGCAAGGCAGTATCATTTAAAGCAAAAAGATAGATTTCGTGCTGTTTCGATAATACTTTCAATTGATTAAAAGCTCGAAGCTTATCTCCTTTTTCCAAAGGATATGGCACTCTTGATAACAATACAAATATCTTCAATACAAATACCGTTTTTTATGTTTTTATGATTGACAAAAGTACAACTTTTTGAGATTATAAATAGTAAATATTCAAAGTGTGTACATTTGCTTGAAAAAAACCGAAATAAATAATACATCTATAATAAAAAATTGTATTTTTGCATAACCATTATATTCAATTAGGTATGAGACAGAAATATATTTTATTTATTTTCTTTGCATTGACATTGTCTTTTAGCAGTTTCTCGTTATCAGCACAAGGACTTCGTACAATTCGAGATAGAGGTCCTTTATTTATCAGCAGCTTATCTTTTCAGCAGAGTGTTGCCCGTATCCCTTACAATGTGCAGCCGGGGGAAGAATATGCCACATATAATATGAAAAAAGTAAATATTCCGGTATTTGCGCTATCGCAATTTTTCGGATATCAGTTTAATCCTTATATTGCTTTAGGGTTGGGGTTAAATTTTGAATATTGGACACTTAATAATGCTTTTGTTCCTATCTATGTTGATGTTCGCTTTAACATGACAGATGGCAAAATAGCTCCTCATGCTTATATTGATTTAGGATATGCTATTCGTTGGAATATTGATTCCAAGCCTTATAAAGCCAGTTTTAACAATTCTTCCGATTATATTATTCACGGATATACTTCTGGTGTGATGGGAGAAATCGGTTTTGGCTTGAAAGCGAGCGTGGGATACAAGTCTGCTGTAATTATAACGGCTTTTGGAAAGGTTCAGGAATCAGCTCTCCGTTATTATTCAGGTGATGCTCCCGGAAGCCTCTTTTGGTGAATACCAATGCAAATAGTTTGTATATTTTTGTAGGACTGAAAGCCGGGTTTATGTTTTAACGTTTAGCAAAACAGATAAAAAAATCCCCGTTTTCCAGAGGCTGCAAAAAGGCGTGAAGTTTGGACGATAGCTATTTGCCTCGTCCGTTCTATCCAAGCAGGTTTCTACCTGTGAAAAAATAGGCAGAGCCTATCAGGATAAAATGACAAAGGTAGAACCTTTGCCGAACGAAAGTACAACCTCAAATGAACGGGGATAATGTAGTGGGACTGTGAAGCGAGGAAATGCAAATTATAAAAAAGATAAATGAAAGGATGCTATACAATTACAATCAACTACAGAATTTAGAGATAGAGGATCTTCAAATCCCTTTGAGTAGATATTTGTATAAATTTCACAACCATAGAAAAGAGATAAAAAAACTGAAAACTCACGAAAAAGATTTTCTTTTTAGCAATATGTTTATTCTCCGAGATTCATCCACAAACGTAAAATGTTTTGATTTATCCATAATAGATGAAGCATCAGAATATTATTTCAATCTATTAATATTGATTTATGCTGAAAATCTAAATTTTGATAAGCCTACAAAAAATCAATATGGGCGAATTATTGAAAGCCAAGTTATGGCAACCAATAAGGTTTACTTTGATAACCGTTATAATCAATGGATAAAACAACTTGAAACAAAGAAAGGAAAATACTTCAATGTTATACATACAGAACTAAATCGTAAGTTGAAAGAATTAGATTCAACATATAAAGAAGTAAGTAAAACGGATTACGATTATCAAATTAGGTATTTATATGCGTTATCTTTTTATATCTACTATAAGGTCAAATTATTTTTTGACGGACAAAAGGATAAATTTGTTTTGTTAAATGTTTTAGGGGAAAGTATTGTTATAAATATTTACTCTTTTGTTCATACATTATTTAGACATTATATACCTTCTTTGGATATTGGAAATACAGAAAGGTCAATTAATGACCAAATTCCATTTTTGGATATTGATAATTTCCCTTTTTCGATTAAAGAATTTTTAACTACATATTTTGACAGCAATAAATCTCCTCTCAATTCCTCACGAGAGTATTTGCTATTTTCATTTAGAGGAGATAAATATGTCATATGGTTGAAATATTCTAAATTGGAAGACTTGAATAATGATTTCGGATTTGAATTTAGAACTTTGTATAAGTGTAAAGAAAAAAGAGATTTGGATAAATTTATTGGTTTGTCTGAGCATAAAATAAACGCAGATTTATCGTTTTATTTTTAAATTGTGCAACCAGATACTACGTTTACCAGAGGCTGCAAAAAGGCGTGAAGTTCGGACGATAGCTATTTGCCTCGTCCGTTCTATTTAGGCAGAGGTTTCTACCTGTAAAAAGAAAATAGGCAGATCCTGTCAAAATAAAACGACAAAGGTATAACCTCAAGTGAACGGAGGATACAAGTCTGCTATAATTATAACGGCTTTTGGAAAGGTTCAGGAATCAGCTCTTCGTTATTATTCAGGTGATGCTCCCGGTCAGAATAAGCCTCTTTTGGTGAATACCAATGCAAATAGTTTGTATATTTTTGTAGGACTGAAAGCCGGGTTTATGTTTTAACGTTTAGCAAAACAGATAAAAAATTCCATCTTTGTGCAAATAGTTTTGTAAAGATCCTTTATGTTCTCCCGTTCACCAGAGGCGATAAAAAGGCGTAGTGTTTCAACGTTATAACTTCTTGTAACTTCTTATTTTCTCATTCCCTCATTTACCATTGTCACCATTGGGAAACCCCGAACTCACGTTAATTTACTACGGAATAACCTGATATCTTGATTTGGCTTCGGATAATTTGCAAGCATTAAAATGCCACCATTCCCGACGATAAGTCAAAAAACCTGCCCGATTCATAACACTTCGCAGTATTTTCCGGTTATTTAATTGTTGTTGAGTTAGCTTTCCTTCTTTGAGCATTTGTTCTTCTTTAGCAGGCTGTGCTTCCTCGCCGAAGTAATCGAAAGGAGTCCCCATATCCAATGGCACGCCCAAATCGTTGGTAATGCTTACATCAACGGCAGTTCCATAGTTATGCAATCCTGTTTTGTTAGGATTGGCAACATAAATATTGTTGGGTGTTCCTTTAACGGCATCCCACATTATTCGTTGCACTGATACAGGGCGGGCAGCATCCAGTACCTGCAGGCGGTAGTTTGGATATTGTTCCTGTAATAATTGTGATGCTTTTGCCAGCATTTTTGCAACATCGGGTTGCAGGTATGCATATTGTGAACTTTCATACAATACTTTTCCCGTAAAATTATCATCCGAAGCGTATGACAGCACAACCCGAATGCTTAAATCGAATTTCCGAACATCTACCAGTCCCATTTTTTCCATCTCCAAACACATTTGCGGCTTGGCAATAACAGGGGAGGGGACAGGCGGCGTTGGAGTGCTTTTTATCTCAATGTCGGTAGAAGAATCCGAAATAACGAGTTTCTTCTGATTGCAGGAAAATGAAGATATAATCAGAAATAATATTATGCAATGTATCCGATTCGATTTTCTTATTTCCATAATACAGGCGGATATATATTTGCCGTTGCCATTTCTTTAAATTGCTTGGCGACAAATTGGCGGTCTTCCTTATATGTTATTCCGTACCAGGATGCATCTGTTTGCAGAACTTTTACTTGTGTTTTCCCATTTTTTATTAAGGAATCAACCACAAAAGGAATATAAAATTCCGATTTGATATTTTGGATGTTGTTTTTGAGGAAATCAATAAATAGATCTTCAATATAATGGAAAATGGAAGGATGAAATCCCCAGAAATTCATTGAGACAAGCGTGTCCGGAGATAATTGTGTGAGGGTTCCATCTTCATTATGGTTAATAATGGTATTGCCTGTTTTTTCTATTTTGGTATGCTCGACAACTTCGGTGAGGTTTTGGTTTGAGTTAATTGTACATACTCCACGGGAAACGGTTCCGTTATCCGACAATGTGTTTTTCAGCAAATAAGCTACCATGCTGCATGTATATGTATCATTTATTGATAATGTATCCAAATATTCCGACAAAATAGTAAAAGAATGCCTTCCGTAAAAATCATCTCCATTGATTACGGCAAAGAAACCCTTGATTTTATCTTTTGCCATCAATATGGCGTGGGCTGTTCCCCATGGTTTGGTTCGTTCGGAAGGAACGGCAAACTCCACAGGAATATAATTGATTTCCTGTAAAACATAGTCAACATCTACTTTATCCTTATATTTGTTAATGATAATTTCTTTGAATTCTTCTTCTATGTCTTTTCGGATAACAAAAATTACTTTATTAAATCCTGCATGAATGGCATCATAAATAGAATAGTCAATGATGGTTTCTCCATTCGGGCCTAATTGGTCAATTTGCTTTAAGCTGCCATACCGGCTTCCCATACCAGCCGCTAATATCAACAATGATTTTGTCATATAAATTTTGTTTATTTATCTTCAAAGACAAAGGTATAAAAAAATGAAAGATGGTTTAAGTGTTTTTTATCGAATCGCTTTTTCCGTATATAACGTAAATTCGGGATTTACTTGTTTGCCTAAGAGAAGTTACACAAGTTATAATAGTAAATGAGTGAATAAGTAAATAGTTACCTTGTTCAGCGGCATTTATTCTTTTGTTCGATTTTTAAAATGCAGGGAATCGCCCCATTGATTATAGCCTATTTTATGATGGATGCTCAATATCCTTTTCTCCAATTGATTTTTAGTTTCTTCCGCATCTTCATTTACCGATGGCTTGTTCTCATACAGCTTGTAGTTTTCGCGGTATTTCATTGGAGTAAGGTTAGGCATTACAATATTAGCTCCTACTTCAATCGCTTTTTCCCTTCCTTGAGGATGCAGTGTCTGCATTGCTGTGGAGGCGGCAATATTGACATCTTTCATCAGTATTCGTAAAACCGCTATCATATTGAGCGAAAGATTGAAGCGTTGGTTTTCATTCAACAAGCTTTCATGTTGTTGTGCCAAAGGAGTTTGATTGTGAACAATATAAGGTCCCATGCCTATCATATCAATATCTTTTTCCTTAAAAAACAGAAGGTCTTCTGCCAAATTTTCCAAGGTTTGAAAAGGAACTCCTATCATTACTCCTGTTCCGACCTGATAGCCAATTTTTTTCAACTCATCCAAACATTGGCTCCGTGCATTGTAGTCATGTAATGTATTGTTGGGATGTAACTTTGCATATAACTCTTTGTTGGAAGCTTCTATACGAAGCAGGTAACGATGTGCTCCCGCATCAAACCATTCGCGGTAGACTTCCTGACTTTGCTCACCACAGGATAATGTAATGCCAATCTTATTATCGGAAAATTCTTTAACTTTACAAATCAAATCCGTGATATGTGCAGTGAAATGTCTTTCTGTACATTCTCCTGTCTGAATAACCATTGAGCCATAATGATTTTCCATTATAATGCGGGCAATTTGCATTACTTCTTCATCGGTAACAGTATAACGTTCAACTTCTTTATTCAGGTTACGAATACCGCAATAATAACAATTCTTATTACATCGGTTAGAGTATTCCACCAGTCCCCGGAAATAAACGGTATTACCGATATGTTTCTCTTTGACGGCTTTTGCTTTTTCAAACAATAATTGCTGTTCTTCGTCTTGTGAAGCAAGCAAATACGCCAAGTTTTCTTTTGAAAAATTATCTTCTGCCAGAATGTTTTTTATGTTCATATTTATATTTCCCAATTGTTTACAAAGGTAGTATTTTTGTTTTACAATATCGGTCAAAGTAGCTGGGCAATTATGTAGAATCAAATATAAAAATTAAGATAATGAAACAAAAGCTTTTTTATATACCGATTCTTTTCTTTATAATAATATGAGTTCGGGGTTTATCTATTTGAATAAGAGAATTTACACAAGTTAGAATAGTAAATGAGGGAATAAGGGAGTGAGTAAGACGAATAGTTTCACCAAGTAACACAAAGGATTGCACGAAGTATCACGGAGTTTTTTACAAGAGGCTTGACCAAAACTATAGTACAAATAACCAAATCAATAAATCAACATTAAAAACATTTCTACCATTGATCCAAAACTCACATTAGGATAGTGAAAGGGTAGAGAAGTGAGTGTGAAAGTTAAGACATAATCTGACGGTTGGGCACTTTTTCCTCTATCAAGGTACAGCCATTGCCCGAATCACACACCTTTTTATCGTCTCTGATGAATAGGAGATGAATTGTGCCGGCTTTGGCAGATTTGCTTCGTCGTCCCAGGACGATAGCCTGCCAGCAAAGTATTTCATAATATCGTCTTGGGACGACGAAGTCTTTTTACCGAAAAACACTGTTTCGCTCTTGGACGAAGACTTGTTCTTGACCGGATTCACGCTGTCGTCCCGAGACGATAGCATGTCCGGAAATAATTTCATGCTGTCGTCAGGGGACGACAATGTGCTTGAAAATAATTTTATATCTCTGACCGATGCTGAAAACAAGTATTTGCTTGCAGTTCCTCATTCGGTTAAGGTTATGAAACGCCTCAGTCGAATTATCCAAGTAAATTCTACCTGCAAAAAGAAAACATGCAAAATCATTGTCCGAACATCACGCCTTTTTGTCGCCTCCGGCGAACGGGGATACATTATAAAGTCGCCTAACAGTGTATGTCGTTAGGTTATAATCTAACGCATCGTTAGCCCCTAACCTAATGCGTCGTTAGGTTA
>QMCD01001944.1_pt1 | contig 11968 bp, 6 predicted proteins | sample 1821841 | NCBI WGS metagenome assembly QMCD01 (sample SAMN01991225, study PRJNA193472) | Termite gut metagenome, whole genome shotgun sequencing project. | isolation source: worker | host: Macrotermes natalensis | reverse complement strand
TTCATGACCTGCTCCGTCCGAAACCCAAAACCATGCAGTTATCATTGTTTGATATAAAACACTTGGCTTGGCATGGATAAAAATGGGGAAACTCAAATCAAGTTAGGATTGAAATAGGTAACTCAAAATGGTATAATCGGGATTACAATTGCAGAAATAGTGGAGGATTTTATGAAATATTTGTTGTTTGACATCGTGGCCGGCGAGCTGGCCAAAACGCTGGATTTCCCGGTTGGCGATATCCATGCAAGACTGGAACAGCCGCCGTCTTCTGACATGGGTGACGTCGCTTTCCCCTGTTTTTTCCTGGCCAAGGAGTATAAAAAAGCGCCGCCTAAAATAGCCGAAGAGTTACAAGAGAAACTGAGTGCGGCCGGTTCGCAGATGTTTTCAGAAATCAGGGGGGCCGGCGGCTATCTGAATTTTTTTCTGGCTAAGGACAAGGTGTTGAAACTGTTCTATGACATAGCAATAGGCGATTTGCTGATTGATGATTCCGAGCATCAAGGACAGAGTGTTACGATTGAGCACACCAGCGTCAATCCCAACGCGTCACCGCATATCGGCCGTGCCAGGAATGCGATGATCGGGGATGCCAGCGTAAGGCTGCTCAGATACTTAGGCTGTGATGTTACGGTTCACTATTTTGTCAACGACATCGGCAAGCAGATAGCGCTTTTGGCTTACTGTACCAAAGATAAGGGCGAAATCAGCTTTAATGAGCTGCTCTCTTTGTATGTTGCGGCCAATGAGGAACTGAAAAGCAACCCGGAACTTGAGAAGGAAGTCTTTGAGATCCTGAACCGGATGGAAAGCGGCGATCAGAAAGTGTTTGCCGACTTTGCCCGCATCGTGGATATCTGCATCAAAGGCCAGACGGCGATATTTAACGAATTTGGGATATATTACGATATATTTGACTATGAATCACGATATGTGCAAAGCGGCCGGACCGCCGAGGTGCTTTCCTTGCTGGAACAGACCGGAAGGCTATTCGCGGACGAGGAAGGCCGGCTGATATTGAATTTGGAAGAGTTTCAGATCAACCCGGAGAATCCCTATCTGCCGCTGACCAGAAAGGATAAAACCTCACTCTACCCGCTCAGGGACATCTGCTACAACATTGACAAGGTCAATGAGAAGTCGGCAAGGAATATCGTCGTGTTAGGGGAAGACCAGCGTCTTTACGGCAGACAGATCAATGCCGCACTAACGCTTCTGGGTTATGACGAAGCAGAGATCATCAATTATTCGTTTGTCCTTTTGCCGGACGGCAAGATGTCCACCCGGGCCGGACAAGTCGTGCTGCTGGAAGATTTAATGCGTGATACGGTGGAGTTTGCCAGGCAGACGATCGCCGAGCATCGCGGCCCGGCGGAGACGAGCCGCCCGGACAATGTAGAAAGCCTCCCCAAACAGCTGGCTTACGGCGCGATCAAATATTCGATACTTAAGTGTGGCAATGAAAAAAATGTTATCTTCGACCGGGAAACCGCTTTGAATTTTCAAGGTGATACCAGTGTATATATCCAGTATTCCTACGCACGGATTCAATCCCTGCTGCGCGGTGAAAAGGAAAGCGGCAGCAGTAACGCCATAACTTCCCTTACGCACCCGCTAGAATGGGAAGTCATCAAGAAGCTCTTGTCTTTCCATCAAGTGCTGGCGGTTATCTCGCAAGACTTTAATTTTGTCACCCTCTGCGCTTATCTTTATGAGCTTTGCCAGCTGTTTTCCAGATGGTACAAGGAGTGCACGATCAAAAACGCCGCCGGAGACGTGAAACTGGCCCGGCTGTTCCTGGCAGCCGAAGTGGCCAAGGTAATCAAAGACGGGCTAGGCATCCTTGGTATTGAAGCGCCGGAGAGAATCTAAAGAACTAAATAATAATTTTTGTTATTAAGCCCTTGTCTGACTGACAGGGGTTTTGTTGTAATATGGTATAAAATAGCAAAAATGACTTGTGCGAGGGCAATGCTTATGCTATGCTAAATGTAATATAAACTATATGGTGTGGTGCGGCCGGACGATGGGAGGGAAGCTTTTGGATAACTATATTATGAATCTTTATGAGACTGATAAGTCAGCATTCATGGCTGTCGGCGGCAAGGGTGCCAATCTCGGGGAATTGACCAAAATCAAGGGAATCCATGTCCCGCAAGGGTTTTGTGTAACCACAGAAGCATATAAACAAGCCGTTGCGGTTAACCCCAATATCATAGCGTTGATAGACACATTATCACCTTTGAAAGTCAATGATACAGCGGCTATTCATGACATTTGTCATCAGCTCCGACATATTATTGAAGCAGTTGAAATGCCGCCGGAGCTTGCCGCTTCGATCAGCAATGAACTTTTAAAGTCGGGAGAACAGCATTTTTATGCCGTGCGTTCAAGTGCAACGGCAGAAGACTTGCCTGCGGCCTCTTTTGCCGGGCAACAAGATACTTATCTGAACAGGAAAGGCGTGGATGATATTTTGCTCCATATCAAAAGATGCTGGGCTTCGCTGTTTACGGACCGTGCTGTCATCTATCGTATTCAAAACGGATACGCCCATCATAAAGTGTACTTATCGGTAATGATTCAAAAAATGGTTTTGCCGCAAGCCTCCGGGATCATGTTCACCGCCGACCCCATAACCCAGAACCGCAAAGTGCTCTCGATTGATGCCGGTTTTGGCCTCGGTGAAGCTTTGGTTTCCGGCTTGGTCAATGCCGATTGCTATCAAGTAAGGGATAATAAGATTATCAATAAAACCATTGCGGAAAAAAAGGTGTTGATTCAGCCGTTGCCGGACGGTGGCGTTAAGCAGTGTGATATAGCTGATGAAAATCAACATAAGCCAACGTTGTCCGATGAACAGATCCTGGAGCTAAACAGGCTTGGACGAAAAATAGAAGCTTATTTTGGCTGTCCCCAGGACATAGAATGGTGTTGGGACAGCGGCAGGTTCTACATCGTCCAAAGCCGCCCGATTACCACATTATATCCGGTGATAGCCGCTAATGATGAAAAAAACCATGTTTACCTGTGTATGGGCCATAGTCAGATGATGACAGATGCCATGAAGCCGCTGGGGCTCGCTTTTTTTCCGTTGTTTATAGAGCAAATCGGTCTGCCGCATGCGGGAGGGCGTCTTTATATGGACTGTTCGCCGGATCTGCGTTCTCCGTTAGGCCGGTTGCTTTTTGTAAAGGCGATGGGTTCTGCCGACCCTTATTCCGGCGATGCTCTTAGGATACTGACCAAGCGCAAGGACTTTATCAAGAAGCTTGCCAAAGGGTTCAAAACCTTCAGCTTTAACAATGGGTATTTTACTTGGCGGCTGCCGGGGGAATTTTTAAAAGTGTATCTTAAAAAAGATCCTTCTATCGTAGAGTATTTGTTTATGCGGAGTGAAAATGCCCTTGCGGTGTTGGATAAACAGTATGCAGGGCTGTCAGGAACAGCGGCTTTAGATGAAGTGAAAGTTACTCTGGAACGCTTACAGGAAGTCATGTATGATGCTAAAATCATGGCAGCGATCTTTTCCGGTGTCGTGGCACAAAGATGGCTTAATACGAAGCTGAAGAAGTGGCTTGGCGAACCAAAGATCGGTGAAATGTTTTCACAGTCTGTTGCTAATAATGTGACCTCCAATATGGGGCTTGAACTGCTGGATGTTGCCGATGTCGTCCGACAATATCCCGATATCATTGGTTATTTTGAAAACCCTGACAGCGATACTTTTTTTGATGATTTGTCCCGGTTTTCCGGCGGGGATACGGTGGTCACGGCAATAAAGAGCTATCTGGCCCAATACGGACATCGCTGCACGGGCGAAATTGATATTACCCGTGCGCGGTTTCATGAACGTCCCACCGATTTGTGCCCGCTTATTTTAAATAATATCAGAAATACCCAGCCTGGTTCCCACAAGATCTTCTTTGAGAAGAAATTGGCGGAAGTGAAAGCAAAAGAAAAAGATATTCTGTCAAGGCTGCCAAAAAGAAAAGCAAAAAAGACGAAAAAACAAATTGATTTACTGCGAGGCGCAATAGGTTTTCGAGAATACCCTAAATATGCGATGGTAAAATGTTTTTGGTTCGTCAAGCAAGCATGGCTGCGGGAAGCCGAAAAACTTGTGAAGCGAAAGGTACTGCTTGACAAAGAAGATGTGTACTATCTTGATTTAGAGGAATTCAGGATGGCCATCGTCAATGAAAAAGTCGATTATGACATAATTGAGAGACGCAAAAGTGAATTTAAGATTTTTGAGAAACTCACACCGCCAAGGGTTATGACCAACGAGGGTGAAATCATTTCAGGCAGGTTAAACCGTAAAGTCCCGACGGGTGCGCTTGCCGGAATGGCAGTGTCAAGCGGCATTGTCGAAGGCCGTGCCAGGGTGGTTTCTCAAATGGGAGACGCACATATGGAAGACGGCGATATCTTGGTCACGGCATTCACCGATCCAAGCTGGACTCCTGTGTTTGTGTCCATAAAGGGCCTGGTCACTGAAGTCGGCGGACAGATGACCCATGGAGCAGTTATTGCGCGGGAATATGGCTTGCCGGCCGTTGTCAGTGTAGAAAATGCCACAACAAAAATCAAAGACGGGCAGCGAATCAGGGTAAACGGAACGGAGGGTTTTGTTGAGGTTTTGGAAGTTACCGTAAAAGCAGCAGCAAAAGAAGCAGCAAAAGAAGACTAACCCTTGCGGGTTAGTCTTCTTGATTGGTGCTAGTTCCAAAAGAATGAAACGTCGCATAGTAATTACCTGCCGGTTAGACTTTCGTATAATCCACCCAGATAAAAGCAGGTGAATTGGTTCGGTTCAATGAAGAGTTGCTTCGGAAATACAGTTGGTTCTGCGTATTGACATAAGTGAAGCCGTATAGAGAACCAGGAGCAACATAGGCAGAGCTGACCATATATTTTTCCGGACCGTTTCCGGTACTCCAATATCCGCCGGAATCTACAATGGCATCCACATAACCGGTTGTGCCGATCAAGGCCGTGTCATTTTGCCCGTAAGCTCCCTGAGTAATATTGATGTTGAAAGCCCGCCGGTAAACAGGTTTTCCGTTAAATGTCGCTCCTGTTGCTGTTTCGGTAGTCGAGTAATTGTTCGTCACCTGCAATTGTTGGACTTGCGTCGTCAGATTATTGACCTGACTTTGTAAAGCATTGTCAATCGTTACGACGGCACCGGTCGGCCCGGTAGTCACACTCAGGGTAAGGGCAGTAGGTGTGTTAGTGGCGAAGGTGACAGCACTGTTAGCCGTGATCGCGACACCAGGATCGGTCGCTCCGGTGGCACCAGTTCCCGCGACAGTACGGAATATTGTTCCGAACAGGCTGAACGAGCCTGTCGGCCCGGTCGGTCCGGTCGGTCCCGTCCGCCCCGTCGGTCCAGTGTAGCCGGTCGGTCCAGTCGGCCCGGATAAGCCGGTCGGCCCGGTGTATCCCGTAGCGCCGGTAGCTCCGGTAGGTCCGGTATCACCAGTAGCACCCGTGGCACCAGTAGCACCCGTGGCTCCTGTCGGCCCGGTGTAACAGTATATAGATGCACAACATTTTAAATTGAAATTTATTTGTTACGTGCTATAATTAGTTGAGGGGAATTATTAATTGATATTTAGGAGGAGCAAAAGTTGATCAACACCGTTATTTTTGATGTTATGGGAGTTGTTTTTGAGATAGGAGATGATACCAAGGATCTATTAATACCATTTATCCAAAGGTTAAAAAAAGAAACTTCCCCCAAGACAATTGCCGATTTATACAAAGAGGCCAGCTTGGGAAAAATATCGGCTGATAGCTTCTGGAGAAATGTCGGATTTGAATCCGGTGAGATTGAATCAGTACAAAAAAGTTATCTTGAAAATTCTTTTACCATGGACAGGCACTTTCTTGAATGTGTCAATAATTTAAAGAAGACGGGCTATAAAACAGCGCTATTATCCAACGATGTTTCGGAATGGAGCAAATACTTACGGGAATATTATCACATTGAAAACTATATCGACTATTCGTTTATTAGCGGAGATTTAGGTTTACGGAAACCGGATCCACAAATTTATCGAATCGCTTTGAAGAAAATGAATGTATCCCCTCATGAATGTATTTTTATCGACGACCACCCAGAGCGAGTGGATGCCGCAGCTGTGTGCGGGATAACTTCAATATTATTTAACAGGAATAAGCATGATTATCATGGATTGCAAATAGCATCATTTTCAGAATTGCAGAAAATACTGGGAATAGCCGAGTCAACTATATAAAATTCGAGGGAAACCCTGATTTAATCAGCGTTTCCCTCTGCTATGATTCAGCTGTCAGTCAGCCGAATATCTTTTATAAATCAGGTAATATCTTTACTGCCCGTCCATTATCCGCACAGCTCTTCCAGTTCTTTGACCATCACATTAAGCGAGTCGGCCTGTCCGGCTAAGGTATCCATTTCCCTGGTGGTTTCCTGAACCATCTGGGCGATGTTGCGGAATTCGTCATTTTCGTTTTGGATGCTTTCGGCAATCACTTCATTTTCAGCGACAGACTGCTCAATCACTTCGTTCTGCTTGCTTTGCAGGCTGCCGACATCGGAGATCGTCGCGACCGATTGCTTTAGCAGGGAAATCATGTTGCGGACACCGTTTACCGTATCCACCAGCACTTTGTTCTGCTCCTTCAGAAGCGTAGCATTTTCGTCCATAAAACGAACCACTTCCGAGGCTCCGCCTTGGACCTTGGTGACGACATCGTTGACGCTGTGCAGGGAATCCACCGTGTTTACGGCCAGCTTGCCGACTTCCTGGGCGACTACGGCAAAGCCGCGCCCGGCATCACCGGCTCTGGCGGCTTCTATGGAAGCGTTGAGGGATAGCAGGTTAATGGATTCGGCAATCTCGTTGATGATGTCCAGGGTCCGGCCGATTTCATCGGTTTCCCGCAGCAGCTTATCCGTGACTTCGACGGTGATCTGAGTGGATTTTTCGACTTTTTCGCTGATGATCATTAAGTTGTTGAGGGCATTTTCATTGGTCGATGATATGGACATCAGTTCCTGCGAGGTCTGGTTGACTTCCTGCATCTGTGCTGCCACTTGGTTGCTGCTTTCGTTAAGGGCCAGCAGGCTTTCTTTGCTGCCGTTGGTTTTGGCTAAGATATTATCGCTGTTATCCAGTAAATTATCACTGATTTCAGAAAGGGATTTCTGCGAGACGCTTTCATTCTCTAAGGCCGTGACGATGGTTTCGCTGGAAGATTTGAGCCGGTCGGCCAGAAGGCTGATTTTTTCCAGTACCGAATTCACATGGGAATTATTTTTATCAAGTTCATCCCGTTTGGCATTGACGAGGAATTTCCCGGTAAACAGGGTAATCAGGAAAATAGCAAGAAAAGAAAGGATTACGCAGACAGCCCGCAGGACCATGTCGGTAAAAAACAAGTCGTCTTTGACCGGGAGCTGGTTCGCCCCATTGATAAACCAAGCCGCCACCAGTGAAACAGCAATTTCCGTGATGATCAGCAATATGTATTTATAATCTAGAAAAAAAGCGGCCAGGATCACGAAGAAAAAGACATAAGCCCAAAAATCCCGGGAAGGAATCATGTACTGGATGAAGTTATACTGGATGATCAGGATTACCGCCAAAAATATTTTGCCGTTGCGGAGCATCTGGGGATCCAGACGGCCATCTTTCATGCAATGGCGGATCAGTAACATGCCGATGCCGATGTATAGCAGACAGGTACAGACAAAAATGATCAGGGCAATCCATGAGACATCCTGATATTGTCCCAGTAATTTCAGCCCTGAAAGGGTAATGCCGGCACAGGCACAGGCACCGGTAGTTATCAAGATTACCCATTTGTAGACTCTTGTCATGTACTCATCGATTGCGGTTATTGTGTTCATAAAACCTCCTCCTTGGCAGGTCCGGGCAAGGTGGCCGGCCATGTGTATTTTTAGAATTACTTTGATATTATCACAGGTAAGTTTTTTATGGAAGATAATGATAAAAAAAATGTGAAAAAAAATCAGTTATTAGGTCGATATGGGTCGGCAAAAAGAACATCAATCGTTATTTTCCCGTTCTCATGCACCCAGACCGCATCAATCAGTTCTATTACGATACCGCGGTTCAGGGCCGGGATATTCTTGTGCTTCAAGAAGGCGGTGAGAAAGGGGTCAGCGGCGCCGCTGCTGGTCATGAGCTGTATTTCCGCTTTTAGGTGGGAAGCAGTCTCTGCAAACCGGCGGAGCTGCCCGGCAAGCTTGGTTTTCATCCGGCGGTATTCCTCACGGGTAAGCTCCCCGCCTTTCCAGTCCATGTATAAGCTGTCGGAAGCGTCACGATGCCGATTGAGCTGCTTTTCTGCCTGAAGCAGGGCATGGGATAAATGCTTTGATTCCTGCCTCAGGTCAGGCGCAGCCTGAATCCGTTCCATTTCGCCCGCCAGGCCGTCCGCAAGCCCGATCTGGATCTGTAAGGCCTGCAGGACGGCTGCTTCCAGATTGTCCTGACGGATGGTATGCTTGCTGCAAGTTTTCTTGTCGGTGTAGGTCCGGCAGTGATAGTACGTGATGTTCCTTGCCGTTTTCCGGTGCATGGCCTTTTGGCAGCCGGCACAGCGTACCATACCGGCCATGACCGAAACCGTTTTCTTACCCGGCGATGTCCGTGTGTTGCGCCGTTGCAAGAGCTGGGCCTTTTCAAATGTTTCCTGATCAATGATGGCTTCATGGGTGCCCGCTACAATAAACCATTCTTCCTCCGGTACATTGACTTGTTTGTGGACCTTGTAGTTTACGACGCGGTACTTGCCCTGTACCATCACGCCGGTATACATAGCGTTCTGCAGCAGCCGGGTAACCGTGATGGCGGACCACAAGCCATCGTTGATGCCGGAGTTGGGATTTTTATACTTTAAGCCCGTTTTCTTCTTATAGGCTTCAGGATTAGGCTCACCAATCTGATTCAGGCGCTCCGCAATCCCCCGCTTGCTGTAACCTTCATAGACAAACCAGCGAAAGATATGGCGGACAGTTTCGGCAGCTTCGTCGTCAATCAGCAGCCTGTTTTTGTTATCCGGATCTTTCCGGTACCCGTATGGCGCAAAGGAGCCGATAAATTCACCGCGTTCGCGCTTCATGTTAAAGGTTTTGCGGACTTCTTCGGAAGTGGCGGCGGCAAACTGCTCATTGAACATACCCCGGATAGGAACTTCAAGGCCGCTGACAGAACGGGGATCGGCATAAGTGTCAATAAAAGGATGTCCGGTGTTGATAAACCGTGTTCCATGCAGCGGAACAAATTCTTCCAGGAATTTTTGCTGGTCAGCCAGATTGCGGAACCCGCGGGCGAGGGACTTGATGATCATGCAGTTTATATCCCCACGGATAATACCGTCTACTAAACGTCGGAACTCCGGCCGTGCAGTGTCCGTACCTGTCCGTCCGTCGTCCGGAAATATGTCTACGACCTCATAGGTTCCCGGTTCAAAGTATGATGCTGTAAAATCACGGAGGATTTTTTCTTGATTGACGACACTTTCGCTGTCATCCTCTATTCCGTTCTTTTTGTCATCTTCTTTAGATAGCCGGATATACAGCCCGATTTTCCAAAAAGTCTTGTTCTGGGCCGGCATATTCCGGTCTTTTCGCAGGCGCGGCATTTTTCAACTTATCCTTCCATTTCCGTTGTTCTCCCAGATGATGGCGAATTTGGAAATTAATGAATGGCTTATTAAAACTATGTGTTTCCGCTTGTACGTTATAACTTACGGGCTTTTATTTCCTCAATTTTGTTTCTTATTGGCAGGGCGTACTATGTTGTGCCAGTATTTACTGTTCGGTGTAACCGGTAGCCCCGGTTGGCCCGGTATCGCCCGTTAATTTAGGAAAACATGGCATTTCTTCATAGGACAATCAAATATTTACATAACATAGAAAGAAAGAGCATAAAGCCGGAGACGATATGGCAAGAACCAGAAACAGAGGAGGCCAGACAGCTGATCGGGCATATTATCCGGCATCCCCTTGGCAGGCCGGGAAATATATCCGCCTTTCCAAGGAGGATGTGGGCAAGGGCAATGACGATAGCAACAGCGTGCTGAACCAAAAGAAACTGCTGGATGAATATTGTCTGGAGCATTCTGATGAATTTTCCGTAACGGCAGAGTATTCCGACGATGGCTGCACCGGCACCGACACGAACAGGATCGGTTTTCAGAACCTGATAGCTGACGTAATGAACCAAAAGATAAACTGTGTCATTGTCAAAGACCTTTCCCGTCTCTCCCGTAATTACAGTGATGCCGGCAGTCTGATCGAGAACCTGTTTGTCCAGATGAATGTACGGTTTATCAGCCTGTCTGAGGGAATAGACAGTTACAAAGACCCTGACAGCGTTTCGAGTCTGGTCGTCCCGATTACCAATGTCATGAATGACAATTTCTGTTATCAGACTTCCAAAAAGATCAGGCAGGTATTTGATTATAAACGGAGGAACGGTGAATTTATAGGGGGGTTTGCGGTTTACGGGTACATGAAAAATCCCCAGGATCGGCACAGCCTGATAATTGATGAAGAGGCTGCCGAAGTGATACGGAATATTTATATGTGGTTTCTGGAAGGCATGAGTAAAAATGCTATTGTCCGCAACCTTAACCATCATGGCGTCCTATGTCCTTCGGAGTACAAAAAAAGCAAAGGTTATAACTATCAGAATCCTTTTGCCGAAAACAAACCCTTATGGTGTGCCAAAACCGTAGGGGATATTTTGAAAAATCGTCTTTTTACCGGAGATATGGTGCAGGGACGTCAGCGCGTAAAAAGCCATAAAATCCATAAACAGGTGCAAGTACCTGAAAAGGAATGGTTTATAGTGGAAAACACCCACGAGCCAATTATCGAAAAAAACGTGTTCAATCAAGTACAGGAGCTGCTGAAACGTGATACCAGAACCGCACCGGCTCAAAATAAGCTCTATCTTTTCAGCGGTTATCTCCGTTGCGCTGATTGCTGTAAAGCGATGACCCGGAGCGAAGTCAAAGGCTTTGTATATTATTTCTGCCGCACCTATAAGGATCAGTCCAAAACAGCCTGTTCAAAGCACTCCGTCAAGCATGATCTGCTGGAGGCGGCTGTCTTATATACCATTCAGCAGTATATATATCTTTACATAGACAGCACAAGTATTATTAGGGAAGTAAACGCTTCGCCGCTTCAAAAAAGTCAGTCGGCCCGGCTTGACGGGTTAATAGAATCCAAGAAAAAGGAATACATAAAAATCATGCGTTATAAGCAGTCAGTATATCAGGACTGGAAAGACGGAGAAATCACGCATAGCGATTACCGTCACATGAGTGAGGATTACGAACGTCAGATCATATCTGTCAAGATCATTTTAGACAACCTTGCCGTTGAAAAAGCTGAATTGGAAAATGCCCCGGAAACGGAAAACCATTCTTTGACTGCTTTTAGAAAGTATCAAACCTTTGACAAACTGACAAGAGAGATTCTGGTTGAACTGGTAGATCATATCAACGTGTATGAAAACGGCAGCATCATTGTCAGGTTAAAGTTTGCCGATGAGTGGCACCGGATCGCATAATGTGCTAAGTGTTTTTTCCTTTTATATCCGGTTCTGTATAGCCGGTAGGCCCCGTAGCGCCGGTCGGTCCGGTGTACCCCGTGTATCCGGTAGCACCGGTCGGCCCGGTGTACCCCGTGTAGCCGGTATCGCCGGTCGGTCCGGTGTACCCCGTGTAGCCAGTATCGCCGGTTGCTCCGGTGTATCCCGTGTAGCCGGTAGCGCCGGTCGGTCCGGTGTATCCCGTGTAGCCGGTAGCGCCGGTCGATCCGGTGTATCCCGTGTAACCGGTAGCGCCGGTCGGCCCGGTGTATCCCGTGTAGCCGGTAGCGCCGGTCGGTCCGGTGTACCCCGTGTAACCGGTAGCGCCGGTCGGTCCGGTG
>QMCD01001941.1_pt1 | contig 11975 bp, 13 predicted proteins | sample 1821841 | NCBI WGS metagenome assembly QMCD01 (sample SAMN01991225, study PRJNA193472) | Termite gut metagenome, whole genome shotgun sequencing project. | isolation source: worker | host: Macrotermes natalensis | reverse complement strand
AAATTTACAGCTAACGCCGCAAAACAAAAAACTGTGACTAATTTTTTGAATGATTTCATGTGTTCGTTTTTATGTGTTTTAATTTTTTTACAAAAGTATGTCAAATTATGTATATAGAAAAATTTTTCATTATGAAAAATATATTTAATAATGTATTGTTAAGTTGTTTGTATTATTTATAATGGTAAATGGTTTGATTTCAATAAGTATGTCCTCAAAATTAATTTGTATTATTTCCTGAAAGAATTGCCTGCTGTCCCGTCAGGGACAGCAGGTAACTCTATTGGATCTTTTGTGCAGGTGAACGAAAAACAGAGAGTAGCAGTATGTAAGTCACTACGTACTAAACATTTTAATATAAAACAATGGAAAAAGAGTATTGATTTTTATAATTAAAAAAACAAGTTGTTTGTTATCGTTTTTATCCCAAATTAAATTACTTTTGCGCATGAAAAGATGAAAAAAAGGCGTGTAATCATATCTGTATCTAACAATTTGGAGACCGACCAGCGAGTTAACAAAGTTGCCTCAACCCTGCATAACAATGGTTTTGAGGTACTACTCATCGGCTTGAAAAATAAATCTTCGCATATTTCCAAACCGCAGTTGGCCACTAAACGAATGCCCGTTTTTTTTAAAAAAGGCTTTCTTTTTTATGCCGAATTCAATATCCGTCTCCTTTTCTTTCTTCTTTTTTCGCGTTGCGACATTTTATTGGCAAACGATACGGATACGGTTATTCCCAATTTTTTAGTCAGCAAAATTAGACGGAAAAAACTGGTAGTGGACTTACATGAGCTTTTTCCCGAAGTTCCTGAAGTTACTGACAGGAAATTTGTAAAAAGGGTTTGGACAGGCATCGAAAATCTAATTTTCCCACACATAAAAACCGGCTATACGGTGTGTTGGTCCATTGCTGATTATTACAATAAAAAATATGGAATGTCATTGAAAGTGGTTCGGAATGTTCCCGCTAAAAAGCCGTTTATCGAAAAGAGCAACTTGCTGGAATATGGCGGTAAAAAAATTATCCTTTATCAAGGTGCGGTAAACGAAGGGCGTGGCATTGAGTGGCTTATAGATGCAATGCCATACATCGAAAATGCTGTTTTTGTTATCATCGGAAAAGGCGATTTATATGAAGAGATGCAGGCGAAAGTCCGGACTATGCAGCTTGGCGACCGGGTTGTCTTCAAGGGCGTAATTCCTTTTCAAGAGTTGGCTGCCTATACAAATTGTGCCGATCTCGGTGTTTGCCTGTTGGAGCAGAAAGGACTGAGTTATTACTTCTCGCTGCCCAATCGCGTATTTGATTTTATGCAGGCACACGTCCCATTGCTTGCTACCGGTTTTCCGGAAATAGCCAATGTTCTGAATGCGTATGGAACAGGATGTTTAATTAACCGGTACGAGCCTGAATACCTTGCCGGTGTTATTTGCGAAATACTTGCCCAACCGGTAAATCACGCCCTTTACGAAAAAGCCTGTGATGAGTTTAATTGGGAAAAAGAGGAGAAGGTTTTGCTTGGAATTTTTAATGGTCTATATTTGTATTGAAAAAAGATAGACAAAAATATGGCAGGTAAATTTTATGTAGTTTGGCAGGGACATATACCGGGAGTGTATCATGATTGGAACAGTTGTAAGCAACAGATAGCCAGTTTTCCCGATGCTAAATACAAAAGTTTTGAAAAGGAGGAAGAGGCAAACATTGCATTCAAACGCGGTTTCCGGGATTATGTTAAAAGGCGGGCAAACGTGAATCAAGCACCTTCGCAGGTTGGAAAACCCGACCCGGAAAGTCTTTCCGTAGATGCTGCCTGTGCCGGAAATCCGGGTATAATGGAATACCGGGGCGTATACACTCGCACCGGACAGGAGATATTCCGGATTGGTCCGTACAAGGATGGAACTAACAATATCGGAGAATTTCTTGCCATTGTACACGGTTTGGCATTTTTGAAAAAACAGAAAAGTCCGCTGCCGGTTTATTCGGACAGTGTTACGGCAATCTCTTGGATCCGGCAAAAAAAATGCAAAACGAAATTAGAGGAAAACGGGAAAAACACTCCCATTTTCGATCTTATCGAACGAGCGGAAAAATGGTTGAATGAAAACACTTACGATACCAAGATCCTGAAATGGGAAACAGCGGCTTGGGGCGAGATTCCGGCAGATTTTGGCAGGAAGTAAATGAGGCGCAAAAATACAAAAAATGCAAAAGCGCGAAAAAATAAGAGAGAAATAGAGAAAAAGTTTTAATTTTGAAAATATTATAACCAATAAAAATTTGCGCTTGTGTGCCTTTGTGCCTTTGCGCTTTTATAAAAAATGTCAATAACAGTTCAGAATTTATATAAAAGCTACGGAAAGCAATTAGTGTTGAACGACATTAGCTTTTCCATTTCGAGTGGTGAAATTGTTGGTCTTCTGGGCAATAACGGTGCAGGAAAATCGACCACCATGAAAATAATTACCGGATATGTAGAAGCCGGCAAGGGAAAAGTGGAGGTTTGCGGTATAGATATTGCCAAAAATCCGCTGGAAGCATCGCGCCTAATTGGATATTTGCCGGAACATAATCCTATTTATCCGGAAATGTTTGTCAAAGAGTATCTCCGCTTTGTTGCTAAAATATACAAGCTGGGCAAGCAGACAAACGCCCGCGTGGATGAAATGATCGAAAAGACCGGATTGACGCGCGAATACAAGAAAAAAATCGGTATGCTCTCCAAAGGTTACCGGCAGCGCGTAGGATTGGCTCAAGCTCTGATTTCCAACCCGCAAGTACTTATCTTGGACGAGCCGACCACCGGATTAGACCCGAACCAAATCATCGAAGTCCGGAACCTTATCAAGGAAATCGGAAAAGAAAAAACCGTGATGCTCTCCACGCATATCATGCAAGAAGTTTCGGCTATCTGTAAGCGTGTGATTATCATTAATAAAGGGCAAATTGCCGCCGATGATCAAGAGAGTGCCATCGTCTCATCGGCTTCCGGCTCGGGATTTTTGGTTTCGGTAGAATTTAACCGGCCGCAAGATGTAGATACACTCAAGAAAATAGGAAATATTGTTTCCGTATCTGCCTTGTCCGGAAACAGTTATCTCTTCGAGAGTCAACAAGATATTCGCGAGGCCATCTTTCTCTATGCAGTTAATAACGGACATATTATTTTGACCATGAAACAGCAGGAGCGCAGCATGGAAGATGTGTTCAGGTCATTGACAAAATAGAAACCGGTTTGATAAAAACAATATTGGAAGAGGTTGGCCTTTTTCAATTTATTTTTGTACCTTTGTAATCTGATGTCAAAATAGTTTAAGTCGTTTTGACATTTTTTACACGTTATATTTTATTAGAAAATAACAAAAAATGAGCAACGAAGAAAAGAACGCAAATTCGTATTCGGCAAGTAGTATTCAGGTTTTAGAAGGATTGGAAGCAGTGCGCAAACGTCCGGCGATGTACATTGGCGACATTGGAGAAAAGGGGTTGCACCACTTGGTTTACGAAGTAGTAGATAACTCAATTGACGAAGCACTTGCTGGTTATTGTACAGATATTGAGGTGTTTATCAATGAAGATAATTCCATAACAGTAAGAGACAACGGTCGCGGTATCCCTGTAGATATGCACGAAAAGGAAAAACGTTCAGCATTGGAAGTTGTTATGACCGTTCTTCATGCCGGAGGAAAATTTGATAAGGATTCCTATAAAGTTTCCGGAGGTTTGCATGGGGTAGGGGTCTCCTGCGTAAATGCCCTTTCTTCGCACATGACTACCCGCGTACACCGCAACGGAAAGGTATATCAACAGGAATTTGAACGCGGAAAACCAATCTACTCCGTTAAAGAAGTAGGTACAACTGAAAAAACAGGTACTACTCAAATTTTTGTACCTGATACAACGATTTTTACAGCTGTCAATTACAAATATGAGATTTTGGCTGCCCGTTTAAGAGAATTGTCTTTTCTAAATGCGGGCATACATATTTCACTCACAGATAAAAGAGTTGTAAACGAAGACGGCTCTTTCAAGTCCGAGATTTTCTATTCGGAAAAAGGATTGAGCGAATTTGTCGAATTCCTTGATTCTTCGAGAGAAAGACTGATTGACGATGTAATCCATATCAGCACAGATAAATTTGGTACGCCGGTTGAAATAGCAATGACCTACAACACCTCGTACAACGAAAATATTTACTCTTACGTAAATAATATCAACACGATTGAAGGAGGAACGCATGTTGCCGGTTTCCGTCGCGGATTGACCCGCACATTAAAAAAATATGCCGATGATTCTAAATTGCTTGAAAAAGCCAAAATCGAAATCAGCGGCGATGACTTCCGTGAAGGGCTAACTGCTGTTATCTCTGTAAAAGTAGCTGAGCCTCAGTTTGAAGGACAAACAAAAACCAAGCTTGGAAATAACGAGACTATGGGTACTGTTGACCAGGCGGTGGGCGAAGCTCTCGGAAACTATTTGGAAGAGCACCCGAAAGAAGCTAAAACAATCGTAGAAAAAGTAATTCTTGCCGCACGTGCCCGTATTGCTGCCCGCAAAGCACGCGACTTGGTTCAACGCAAATCTCCACTTTCAGGCGGGGGATTACCGGGAAAATTAGCCGACTGCTCGGACAAGAATCCGGAAGTTTGCGAACTGTTTCTCGTTGAGGGAGACTCGGCAGGCGGAACTGCCAAACAGGGAAGAAATCGTGCTTTCCAAGCCATTTTGCCTCTACGCGGTAAAATCTTGAATGTGGAAAAAGCGATGCACCATAAAGTATTGGAAAGCGAAGAAATTCGCAATATCTACACCGCCTTAGGTGTTACTATCGGTACGGAAGAAGATAGCAAAGCACTCAACACAAATAAATTACGCTATCACAAGATTATTATCATGACCGATGCCGACGTGGACGGAAGCCACATTGATACGTTGATTCTAACGTTCTTCTTCCGCCACATGAAAGAGCTGATCGAGAAAGGATATGTGTATATTGCCGCACCTCCTCTTTACCTTTGCAAAAAAGGAAAAACAGAGGAATATTGTTGGAATGACCAGCAACGCTTGGCATTTATCGAAAAATACGGCGGAGGAAACGAAAATGCGGTGAACGTACAACGATACAAAGGGTTAGGAGAGATGAACGCCGAACAGCTTTGGTCTACCACCATGGATCCGGCCAACCGTACATTACGCCAGGTTACTATCGAGAACATGGCTGACGCCGACTATACATTCTCCATGCTCATGGGCGATGAAGTAGCTCCGAGACGGCAGTTTATTGAGGAGAATGCGACTTATGCAACGATTGATGCATAAAACATGAAAGCATAAAGGCACGAAACAATACACTGCATCCCTTTCGTGCCTTGGTGCTTTTTTCTAATGAACTAAATCTTTTGTTTACTTGTTCATTTACTTATCCACTGCAAAAAAGAAATATTATGGGCGAACGCAGAAATACTTCGGAAAAATTCAATGAATTTAGAGGAAACGGTTATGTTTTGTTTTACCGGTTTGACGAAGAGTTTATTCGATTGGAAACTTTTCTTCCTGAAAATCTGAAAAATAACTATTGTCGCGGATTAGGAGCTGTCTTGTATCTAAGTTATACCAAATCGCCAATCGGTCCTTATCAGGAACTGCTTTTTATTCCGGGAAAGTTTTGTTATCGTGGAAAGAAAAACCATTTTATCAGCAAATCGTATGTTTCGACCGATGAAGCTGTCGAATTTGGACGGAAAAATTGGTTTATTCCGAAAGAAAAAGCTGATTTTTCAAGAGTGTCTCTGAAAAATAACATCGAAAATATTTCTACACATATAGGCGGCGAGGAAGTAGCGAGTTTTGAATTGAAAAAAGGTAATTTTAAATTCAAGATAGGAACAAGTAAATACCTCTTTTTCTCCTTGATGCAACTGAAAGGAGAAGAACCTGTCAAGTTAAATTATTCGGGAAGTGTTACTGCTAACTTTGCCAAATTGACATCTATCCGGATCAGACCTGCATTCTTTCCTAATATTGCCAAGTTCTTCCCATTGGCTGCTTTCAGACTGAAGAACTTTACTCTTCGACTTCCGAAATAATATACGAAAGGAACGTAATATAATAATCGTTTCGTGCTTTTGTATCTTTCGCTTTCATTCTCTTACAAAACGATTATGGACTTTCAAAACAAAAAAATAGTCATTACCGGAGCCACTTCGGGGATAGGATTGGAGATTATCAGACAACTGCAACCCTTTCATCCGGAAATCATTGCCGTAGGAAGAGCTATTGAAAAAATACCTGCTTTACCTGGTGTTTATCCTTTTGCCGCAGATATTTCTACTCAAGAAGGAGTGGATAGTGTTTTTGATTTTGCGCTGGAAAAGTTGGGAAATATTGATGTTTTCATTGCTAATGCAGGCTTCGGATACTACGAAAAAATCGAATCTCCCTGCTGGGAACATGCAGAGCAAATTTTTTCGACCAACGTTTTTTCACCCATTTACGGATTGGAAAAAATGGTGGAAATTTGCAAAGACCGGAAATTTACTTATGCAATTACAGCTTCCGGGCTTGGGCGGGTTTACATGCCCGGTTATGTCCTTTATTGCAGTACAAAACACGCGTTGCACGGTTTTGCAAGTTCCAAGCAATACGAATTGCCAGCCAATGCACACTTATGTACAATCTACCCGGTAGCGATGGAGACCGAATTTTTCAACCGTGCGGGAGGGGAAAAAATGCCGCGCCCATTTCCGGTTCAAAAAGTAACCCCGGCAGTTAGAAATATCTTGAAAGACCTGCGAAAAGAAAAACAACGCAGCTATCCTTACCGTCTGCTGCCTTTTATCATTTGGCTATCCTCTGTTTTTCCGTTTCTTTTAAAGATAAATAATGGTATTGAAAAGAAAAAATTCAACAGGTTTATGGCCGGGGAAACGCATTAAGTGATTATAAAAACACTTGTAAAAATGTCGGAATGATTGAACCGGAAATCTGTTTTTTTGCGTCTTCGCGAACTTTGCGACTTTGCGTTTAACCCCAAAAGCGCAAGTGCATTTATTTATTTTAACGCGAAGTCGCAAAGACGCCAAGAAATTTTCTGATTTTCCGGAGAGGGCTAATGTCTGGCAAACAAACTGCTCTGTTTGAGCAAACTCCTTTTCCGCAACGGTTTCTATTTGCAGATGTTTTGATTGTCCGTAGCTACTATTTGCAATAAAGTGAGGATGCTAAAGATAACGGCTGCTTTTTTTATTTCTTTTCGATTTTAGCGTAAATATTGCCTTTCCAATACATCTTTTTACCGGAATTGTCATCGTTATAAAATTCAAAATCAAATACGGCTTTCAGTATTCCCTTCTCCCAATGTTTCTTATCGATAATCATTTGTCCGCCTTTGTGGTTGTAAATTTTTTCTTCGTAGGAGAGTGTCGTTACGCTGTTTACAATAATGGTCGGCTTGACGGTATTTGGGCTTATTACCAGATTTAACCGGCTGTGTGTGCCCGCGTTATTTTGAGTGAAGCCTATTACCGTGTCTTTGTTTACTCTTTCTACAATTATAAAATCCGTTCCTGCCCATTCATTAGCCCAAGCTTCTGATTTTATCGAATGGAAAAGATGTGTGGTGTCGATTTCCGGCGGACAAATCCCGTCACAAACTAATTGCCCGGACTCATTTCTGTAAACACCCTCCGGATATGACCAATTATCTTTAAATGAAAAGTTGCCGGATAGATTTTCAACCCATTTTACCTGTATCTCATCCGGATTTAATTTCAACACCGTCTCTTTTTTTGCTCCGCAAGAAGTGAAAAGAATGAGTAGTAATATGCTTAGAATAGTATGTTTATGCTCTTTTTTCATATTTGTTACTGTTATCCGTAAAATTAATAAATGTAGGGTAATTATTTTCAAGGAATATCCAGCAACTTGTGCAACTGCACACTCAGCCGCCATTGCGGGTGTAATTTTATATAATCAACAACCTTTTCGGTATTTTTCATTGAGCAGGGTTGAAGATAGCGGCAGGAGGCGTTGAAGTTTTTAAATACTGATAAATCCTGTCCTGTATAAATAACTTTCAACTCATCGGCTTCTTCTAAAAGTAGGTTTTCTTTCGGGCTGCAAGTAATCCAATCTATATTTTTGGGAAGCCGGCAAGTACCGTTTGTCTCTATTTGGATGAAATAACCTGCATTTTTGAAAAATTGCACGAAACCTGCATCAATAAAAAGACCCGGCTCCCCTCCTGTAAAAATGAGGTGCTTGGATGGATATAAAGAAATTTTTTCAAGAATTTCCTCCCTGCTCATTATCTCACCTTCCTGGTGCTGTGTATCGCAAAAGTCACAACTCAAGTTGCATCCTGAGAACCGGACAAAAACAGCGGGTGTTCCAGTAAAAAAGCCTTCGCCTTGTATGGAATAAAAGATTTCATTAATCTTTTTCATAGATAGCGGTATTGTTTTCCGATTCCTGTACCTCTACTTTGTAACAGGTTGGGATTTGCTCACAAATCCATGCGGCAATATTTTCGGCAGTCGGATTAAAAGGGAGAACATCATTCAAGTATTTGTGATCCAACTTTCTGTGTATTGAACTTTTAATGGCGGAAAAATCCTCGACCATTCCGTTTTCGTCCAACTCTTTCGACCGGCAGTAAACAGTAATAAGCCAATTGTGTCCATGCAGCTGGTTGCATAGGCTGTCGTAAGAAGTTTTCAAACGATGTGATGCCGATATTTCTATTCGCTTTACAATTTTATACATAATATTAAAACTTTAATAACCTGAATTTTTAATTTCCTGTATCAATATGCAAATATAGTTTATTTCGGTATCTTTGTCTAAAAAACAAGAAGTGAATTTTATGAAGAAGTACACAATAATTGTATTTGCCCTTTTTCTTTATGCCGTAGGGATGTTCGTCTGGGGTTACACTAAGGGTACGGTTACGGAGATGAAAGCATTGCTTGGAATGGCTTTTATGTCGGTTGTTTTAGTTGCTCTCTGGTTTGTTTACCGGCGCAGGGAAAAGTATCGCGAGGAGTTGAGGAAAGGCACAAAAACACAGAAGGATGAAAGAGAAAAAGAAAAAAACTTCACAAACAAAAAATAAGTTTGTGAAGTTTTGCTATAAATAAAATCTCTGTTGAAATAATTTCCTTGTCTGACATAAATTGCAGGCAAGGGAACAAATCACTTAATTTCTAACTGTGAACCTGCTTGAACTTCAAAAGATGCGTTGATAGTTGTTGTATTAACTGCGTCAAGGGTCAATTTAGCTCCATTTTGAACGGTAACGTTTTGTGAGTTAATGTTACATCCGGTAACAGTTCTATTAGTCGTTACTGTTTGGTTGTTAAAATTGGTGACTGTTGAGCATAGCCGGTAATATCTGCGGTTTTGCATACTTGTATATGGTCCGTAAGTTGGGGAATGACGAACTAAAGGATAACTACCCCATTTTGATTCATATTTTCCGGCATGCGTGGTAGATTTAACAGCAGAATGATCCCCGTCATAGTAAAATATTTTTACTGCATTTGCTTCTGTTGTTTGCTCATAACTACCATCACTCCAATATAAATGCAAATCAGGAGTTTGATTCAACCAACAAATTATTGTGCCTCCTTCTGTCAGATTCCACGCATAACTGTGGCAATTATAAGTTGTACTTGCATTTGCCAAGATTTCTGCGTTAGGGTACAGAGAAGCACAGTCTGCCGTATAGTATGCAATATCACTGGGACTCAATTCTGAATTCAGAAAAGCAGATACAGGGCTTCCTTTAGGTGTATATAAATATACTGTTTGAGCATTACACAAAAAACTCATCAAACTAAAAAAGAAAACTACGATAAATTTTGATTTCATAACTTTTTTATTTTAAAAATTAACACTGTTTGTAGATTTCGCAACTTATTCTAACATAGTTTTCGACATTTCTGTTAATGTGTTAGATTCAAGGTTGTTATAAGTTTTAATAAATGTGTTTATCACATCTTTTTTTTCTGTTTTATTTTGCTTATTCATAATAACAGCTGTCAACAACATTGATTTCTTAATACAAAATAAACTGTACACATCGGGATTTTGTAACTTATCTGCGTATTTGTTTACTGCTATTTTTCTAAGTTTTTCCAATTCGTCATTATTTATTTGGCTTAAAAATGTAGGGTCGGATAAAACCAACTCTAAAAATGACAGTTTGTATGGAGCGTGATAATCCTTAGAATTAATATCTTTTTGAACTTGGGAAAGAATAGGATAATTTGTGTATGCTTTTATGAGTTCTATAAAGCCATCTTTCCGCCGGCTTAATTCTTGTAGTCCATTGAAATTTTGAATAGTAACCTTCACTCCTTCCCGTTCATCGTCAAATGCTACATAATTGTTGAATAATGGATAATTTAAACATGCTGTTACCAGCTCCTTTGTACTCATTGTATTCAATATGTCCAAGGGTATTTGGCAAGCGTTAAGCATTTGCTCGTTTGTTTCAAAACTTGCCCATTCTTTCGTTCCTGGCTTTACAGGATAATCCCATTCAGCTTTTTCTTGTGCGTGCATTGCGAAAAAAAGTAAAAGTGAAAAACTAAGTAATAATTGTTTTTTCATGACTTTATCCTCCCTAAAATTATCTTGTTAAAATCATCTGTTTTGTATCTACCGGTTTGCCGTCGCAAATCAGCGTGTAGAAATAAATACCCGCTTGCAAAGAAGAGGCTTGTACGGTAGTTGCGCCGTTTCCACGTTCAGCAATAGATATCGCTTTTTGTTGAACACCATTTACATCGTAAATATAGATATTGGCGTTGCTTACATTTTCGGGAATATAATAGCCGATTTCGGTCTTTTGGTTAAATGGATTTGGTGTGTTTTGCATCAACAAAGGGATGGATTCAATAGTTGATGCCGCATTTTTTAGTTCCGGTTTTTCTCCCATTGCTTTGAGTAAGCGGTTTATTAATTCACGTTGTTCGTCAATTTGCTGCTGTTGTTTTTCGATTTGTGTTTGTTGTGTTTGCAATCCGTCTACCAATAACGGAATCATACCGATATAATCAACGGATAACATTCCGGCGCTATCTTTGTAAACCAAATCCGGAAATATTTTTTCTACATCCTGAGCCAGGAACCCATAGAAAGTACGGCTTAAAAGGTCAGCATTATTTTTCTTGGCATTTTTTCTATCTGCCATTATTTGTTCGGGAGTAATGCCTTCTTTCAAAAATCTTTCAGGAATCTCCTTGTTTTCTTCCTCTTTGAAGTTATAGCTCACGCTTCGCATTTGTTTTAACTTATCAAGTGAATTCATAATATCTTTTATGTTTTCTTTCATCCGGGCATCCGAACCGTGAACGATGCTTCCGTTTACTTTTACTTGCTGAATAGAACTTGAGGAACCAATTTCCAAAGCGACAGACGGATTGGTATTAAAAATCCCTACTTTACCGTTTGCTTTTACCAAAAAACAACTTGACCAAGGAACAGCCGATAGAGACATCAGAGAAAAAATTCCCGGATTATTGGGCTGAGTTTGATAAAAGGCTCCCCATATCAAGTCTGCTCCACTTGGCATCGGTGTAGTCACACCTGCATCCAAAACAACATCTAAAACATCATTTGACGAAGATGTTCCAATAATAGTTGTTTGAAGGCGGTTTTCAATTTTATTCGGCATAACTTTTATGGCTTGCGCATTTACGGTTACACTCAAATTTGCGATAACACATAGTGATAAAAATAATTTTTTGTACATCATAGTTTTGAAAAAATTTAGTTAGACGTTTGACTTGTATAACATAAGATAAATTTATACCTATATTATATCGCAAATGTATATAATTATTTGCAATGTAAAATAAAAACAATGAAATAAATAAACTTAATTAAAAGTAAATTCAATAAAATATTGTATAAAATCCATTTTGTTATTTATGCTTTTTTTGAAAATCCATTTATCATT